>Ga0193728_1000553_pt1 | contig 18148 bp, 20 predicted proteins | sample U1c1metaG_FD_143037 | JGI IMG/M metagenome (GOLD analysis project Ga0193728, IMG submission 143037) | Soil microbial communities from a riparian zone of the East river system, Colorado, United States - U1c1 | ecosystem: Environmental > Terrestrial > Soil > Riparian zone | place: USA: East River...
AAGGCGTTGCGCGGCGCGAGCGACGCCGCGTATCGCGCCGTGCGCCGTCCCGTCGAGGGAACGATGCTCTCGGTGATCCGCGAGCTCGCGGAGGAGGCCGAGCTCCGTGCCCCCGAGCAGCCGGGGCTGATCGAGCTGCTCGGTGACCTCGTACGCCGCGGCGAGGCGGCCGTCGCGCGCACGCCCGAGCAGCTGCAGGTGCTGCGCGACGCCGGCGTTGTCGACGCGGGGGGCGCGGGTCTGCTCGAGCTCGTGCGCGGCGTCGCGGCAGCCGTGAGCGGCGAAGCGCTGCCGGACGCTCCCCCGGCGGGAGAGCATCCCGGCATCGAGGCCATCCACCAGGAGCTCTCGAAGTACCGCTACTGCACGGTGTTCCTCATCGAGGGCAAGCAGCTAGACCAGGAGGCCCTCGAGGAGCAGCTCGAGAAGATCGGCGACTCGCTGCTCGTCGTCGGCGACGACGAGGCGATCAAGGTGCACGTGCACACCGACGATCCCGGCGCCGCGCTCTCGATCGGCACCGCCGCCGGCACGATCGACCGCATCGAGATCGCGAACATGCACGAGCAGACACAGCAGCGCGAGGAGCGGCTGCTGGCTGCTGTACCGGATGCGCCGCCCGAGCACGCAACGACGGGCGTCGTCGCGGTCGTCGCGGGCGCCGGGAACCGCCGCCTCTTCGAGAGCCTCGCGAAGGACGTCGGCCCGCTGCGCGTCGTCGAGGGCGGGCAGACGATGAACCCGTCGACGGCCGACCTGCTCGCGGCGGTGCAGTCGCTCGACGCCGACGAAGTCGTGATCCTGCCGAACAACTCGAACGTGCTACTCGCCGCCGAGCTCGCGGCGGCCAACGCCGACCGACCGGTGGAGATCGTCGCCGCCGACTCGATCCCCGGCGGCCTCGCCGCGATGGTCGCGTTCGACGGGCAGCGCACCGCAGCCGAGAACGCAGCGGAGATGCGAGAGGCCGTCGCAGCGGTCGACACCGGCGAGGTGACCATCGCCTCGCGCGACGTCGAGATGAACGGCGTCTCGATTCACGAGGGCGACTGGCTCGGCCTCTTCGACGGCGAGCCGATCGCCGGCGGGACGAGCTTCGACGAGGTCGCCGGCGCGGTCGTCGACCGGCTGCTCGACCGGCCTCGCGACCTGCTGACCCTGCTCGTCGGCCAGGATGGCCGGCCGCTCGACGGCCTGCTGGCGCGCGTCGCCGCGGACCATCCCGAGGTGGACGTCGACGTCCAAGAGGGGGGCCAGCCCCACTATCACCTCCTGCTTTCCGCCGAGTAGACTCGCTGCGGCCATGGGGCGGCCGATCCGGATCCTGCTCGTCGAGGACAACAAGGTCTTTCGCGAAGCGCTCGAGCTTCTGCTCGGCCTGCGCGCGGACGTCGAGATCGTCGCCGCCGTCGGCGACGGCCACGAAGCGGTGCCCGCGGCCTTGAAGCACCGCCCCGACGTCGTCCTGATGGACTACCGCCTGCCGGGCCTCGACGGTGTCCAGGCGACGGCGGCTGTCCGCGAAGCTTGCCCGGAGACCGCGGTCGTCTGTCTCACCGCGTCGGCGAACGCGCGCGAGATCGAGGCGCTCTACGAGGCGGGCGCGACGGCATGCCTCACGAAGGACCAGGAGCTCGAGGAGATCGTCGATGCGATCAAGCGCGCGGCGGGTCGCGTGCCGGCGGGCGACTCGTGAACCTCACCGCCGGCAACACGGCGATCGTGCTCGACTCGACCGCCGACTTCCCGCACGCGCAAGAGTCCTTTCCGAACTGGCGCGTCGTTCCGCTCTACGTCAACTTCGGAACGGAGAGCTTTCGCGACGGCGTCGACCTGACTGCCGACGAGTTCTACACGCGCTTGCGCACGACGACGGAGATGCCGACGACGTCGCAGCCGACGCCGGCCGACTTCCTCGCCTGCTACTCGGAGCTCGGCGGCTACGCGCGCATCCTCTCGCTCCATCTCGCTGCGAACCTGTCCGGGACGTTCCAGAGCGCGGGCATCGCTGCCGCAGAGCTCGGTGACGGCCGCGTCCGCACGATCGACACCGAGACCGCTTCCGCAGGCATCGCGCTGCTCGGCCTGGCGATCCAGCGCAGGCTCGAGCGCGGCACGACGGACGAAGAGATCGATTCGCTCATCGAGCGCTACAAGACGGACCACGGCCTGCTCTTCACCGTCGAGACGCTCGAGTTCCTCGCGCGGGGTGGACGCATCGGCCGCGCGAGGGCATTCGCGGGCGAGCTGCTGCACGTGAAGCCGATCCTGTCGATTCGCAAGGGCGAAGTGATCCCGATCAAGCGCGTGCGCGGCGCACGCAAGGCGTTCCAGGAGTTCGTCGACGCGCTCGTTTCGGAGACGAAGGACGAGCCGGGCCTCCGAATCGGCATCGCGCACGCCGCGGCGCCGGAGAAGGCGAAGGAGCTCGAGAAGATGGTGCGCGACCTGCGGCCGAAGGCGCACATCGAGCTCGAGACGATGCTCGGCGCGGTGATCGGTGCGCATGCGGGTCCCGGCACGGTCGGCTTCTTCTGGTTCGCAGACGACGTCTGATCCGTCCGGACCGTTCGGGATACTCGTTGTGCTCTGGCGCCGAGCACGATGACACCAATCCGTCGACTGACGGGATTCGCAAGTCTGGACCAGCCTCCGGACTGGCCGGCGACGCCGCGATGCCCGAAGCCGCGCCGGCTCGAGGCGGCGGTTGACTCGCTGCCCGGTGTCGGGCGGATACTGAAGGGACGGCTAGCCAAGCTTGGCGTCATGACCGTGCGCGACTTGCTTGAGCACAGACCACGCCGTTACGAGGCCGTCGCGCCCGAGGTGAAGATCGCGGCACTTGGCGGCGACGAGGAAGTCGTGATCGCAGGTGAGGTGGTCACGGTGAAATCGCATCGACGGGGACGGCTCACGGTTCTCACCGTGCGCATCTCCGACGGAAGTGCTTCCGTTGCCGCAACCTTCTTCAACCAGCCTTGGCTCAAGGAACAGCTCGCGCCCGGCATCCGCTTGCGAATACGCGGCCGGAGGGGCCGTTTCGGGTTCGACGTAAAGGCGTACGATCTCGACGGCAGCGACAAGACTGCGAACCTCGCTCCCGTGTATCCCGCAGGCGAGGAGCTCACGCCCAAGAAGATCCGCGCACTCGTCTCGGCGGCAATGCCGCACGCGCACGACTACTACGATCCGCTGCCGGCCGAAGTGCGCGCCCGCGAGCAGCTCCCATTGAAGGCAGACGCCCTCACCGTCGTACACCATCCGGCTTCGATGGGCGAGGCCGAACTAGGGCGCGAGCGCCTCGCCTTTGAGGAGTTGCTCTCTCTGCAGATCGGGATCGCTCGGCGCGCCGAGGAGCGCGAGCGTACGCTAGCTCCGTCGCTCGGCGAGGCTGGCGAACTGATCGACCGTTATCGCGAGGTATTGCCGTTCGCATTGACGCCGTACCAGGAACAGGCAATTCGTGAGATTGACGCTGACCTCGCGCGCACCGCGCCGATGCAGCGATTGCTGCAGGGCGATGTCGGCTCGGGCAAGACAGTCGTCGCTCTCTACGCGTTGCTGCGGGCAGTCGAGAACGGCAGACAGGGCGCGCTAATGGCGCCTACCGAAACGCTCGCCGAGCAACACCGCATGACGATCGCCGACATCTGTTGGGAGCTTGGGGTGACGTGCGGTCTCTTGACTGGCACGTCCACGAAGCGCGATCGGGAACTCGCTCTACAGTCCGACATCGTCGTCGGCACACACGCGCTCATCCAGGACGGGGTTGAACTGCGAAATCTTGCCGTTGCAGTCGTCGATGAGCAGCACCGCTTCGGTGTCGATCAGCGCAGAGCGCTCAAGCATGGGCGCGCTCCGCACGTGCTGCATATGACCGCGACGCCGATCCCCCGCACCCTCGCGGTCACCTTCTTCGGCGATCTCGCAGTATCAGAGATTGCAAAACCGCCACCATCGCGCAAGCCAATCATCACGAGCTGGGTCACCGAGGAGAGAGCATCAGAGGCGTATACGCGACTTGCGCGGCTTCTCCGTGAGGGTCACCAGGCTTACGTCGTCTGCCCCTTGATCGAGAGTTCGGAGACGATCCTCGCCCTTGCGGCCGAGGAGGAGGCGGACAGGCTGCAGCGTTCCGAGTTGCGCGATTTCCGCATTGGTTGCCTTCACGGCCGCGTCAGACCGGCGGAGCGCCGTGAGCGCATGGAGCGTTTCAAAGAAGGGAAGCTTGACGTGCTTGTCGCGACGACAGTGATCGAGGTCGGCGTGGACGTGCCGAATGCGACCGTGATGATCGTCCAGGAAGCTGATCGCTTCGGACTTGCTCAACTCCACCAACTGAGAGGCAGGGTCGGTCGCGGAAGCGACCAGGCTTATTGCCTACTCATTTCCCGAGCGAAGGACGATCTGACCGAAACGGCACAGAGGCGTCTCGAGGCGCTCGTCGCAACCACCGACGGGTTTTCGCTGGCTGAGATTGATCTTGATCTGCGCGGTGGTGGCGCGTTCCTTGGAACGCGGCAATCCGGACTTTCTGACCTGCGGTTCGCGAGAATCCCTTTCGATCAGCCGGTGATTGATCGGGCGCGCGCGGTCTGCGCGGAGATCTCAGCCGATCCTGGGCCGTTGCAAGACGAGGTTGATGAACTCTTCGCCGGGGCTGATATCGCGGCTTAGCGTCTGAACGTGGCGGTTCAGTTACGCCGACTTCTTCTTTTCGCCGGCAGACACGTACTGCGTTGTACATTGGTCGTTGGGCAGAATCGTGATGAACGGCGATGGCTTCAGTTGGCGTGACTCCGGCTTGTACGTCGATGCGCCGGTTCTCGTTCGCGCGTAAGTCAGATGTAACTCCCTCTTCGCGCGAGTCATTGCCACGAATACCAAACGTGCTGCCTCAGCCGTGGTCTGGGCGTCGAGGATGTCGCGAGGAATTGTGCCCTCCTCCAGGCCTACGATGAATACGCACTCCGCTTCAAGACCCTTGGAGCTCTGGAATGTCAGGATTCTGACGCGGCCTGGCGAGGCGCCACCCCTCGACGCGTCAGACGAGAGGGCGCGCAAACATCGGTAGAAGGAATCGATGCTCTTAAACAGAGCGACGCCATCGGCTACGGCGCCGAGGAACGAAGGAACGTCTCCGTTCGAGTAGGCATGCTTGATCCCGGCAGTCAAGCTCCAGAGTTCTTCGAGGTGAGCACTTGCGGGTGAAGCATCCTCGAGACTCTTCTCGAGCGTTAGGTTCCCGCCCAACACGGGTTCCCACAACCGCGCTACCTGACTCGCATATTCATGCCGGAGTTCTTTCTTAGCGTCGACGCGGACTCGGGCGCTAGGCATCCTGGTTGTTCCCGCACACAGGATCAGCTCTATTGCGTGTCTCGTGGCGAGGTTAGAGGGCTCGTCCAGCCATGACTTCAACGTGCTGAGGATGTCCCACTCCTCGCTGGCCATTGACGCACCCACGTCATGAGCGACACCGTTCGCCGTGAGCGCCTGGGAGAGTGGTTGAACGTAGTTGCGGTTTGGCACCAGGACAAAGAAGTCTGCTGCATCGCCACTTGCCGCCTTCGCGAAAATCGCTTTAGCGATCAGGTTGGCTTCCCGTTTCTCGCTTGGGCAATTCCAGATCTGGACAAGCCCAGGCTCCTCTGCGGTGTATCGCGGTGCGACCTTCGGCGCTCGCTCCGTGTCAAATCGCGAAACGACGGAGATAGCACAGTCCAGGATGTTCTTCAGACAACGCCTCGATACTTGGAGCTGAAGGATCGAAGCCCCGGGATAGGCGTCAGAGAAAGTGCGGATGTACGTGGGATCGCCGCCTCTGAATCCGTAGATGCTCTGGTCGTCATCCCCAACCGCGAACAATCCATCGCTCTGGTCCCTGCACAGCAGCGTGATGAGCCGATGCTGATCGGCGTTGATGTCCTGGTATTCGTCGACGAGCAGATGGCGTGTTCGGTTCTTACAGGCTGCGAGAACGTCCGGATGCGTGGCGAGAATCTCGCACGCCAAAGCGATTTGGTCGTCGAAGTCAATGGCGTTGCAGGCTCGGAGGATGTTCGAGTACGCCTCCTGAACCTTCCGCGACTCTACGGTGGGCTGAACATTCGCGGTCTCCTTGTCGTTGAGTGCCGCCAATCCATCGCCCTCGGTCAGCCCGACCAGTAAAGCGGCGTCGCGCATGAGCCCCTTCTTCAATAGGGGATCGGTCACAACCGCAACGCCCTTGTGAAGTCCAACAAGCCGGGCGTTCTCGTCCACGATTTGGTGACCGAGACTGTGCATGGTCTTGATGTTTGTGGGCTGCTTTGCGTGTTCTACAAACTCAGCTTTTCCTCGCGTGTTCAGCTTGGCGCGCATCGCGAGCGCGGCTTCGCGCGTGAAGGTGATTACGGTGATGGCGTCAGGTGACACGCCTTTGCTGTCGACCAAGAACTGAATCCGCCGTGCAAGCTGATAGGTCTTGCCCGTTCCTGGGCCGGCGAGTAGGAGAATCGGCCTGCCCGATTCGCGAAACGGCTCCTCACATACCACCGGGGTGTCGACGTTCACGCTGTGCGATCCTCGAGACACGTCGGCCTTGGCCGGCGGCCGCGGTGGAAGACGCTTACCGCGACTACCATGCGCCAAGGCTACGGCAGGATTCGGACGAGTTGCGCCAAGCCGAGGAGCGCCACAGTGGCGTCGGCGTTCGTCCCGCCACGTGGGATGATCGTCGACGCGAGATCTCCCGCGGACTGTCGGTCGAGCGAGGCCCGCTGCAGGACGCGGTGGACGACCTCTTCGCCGGCGCCGAGATCGCCGCATAGGCAGACTCCCAGCGATGAGCTTCTTCGAGGCGCCGCCACCGCCGCCCGAGCCCGAGCCGCGGGTGCGGACGCCGTGGGACGGGCCGCCGAACAACGTCCTCGGCATCGTCGTGCCGGTGAACCTGGTGCTCGCCCAGTCGGCGCTCGCCGCTGTGACACTCGGCGCCGTCACGGCGTATGCGGATGGATTCGAGTTCGACTACCTCATCCGCTCGACGACGGAAGCACTTGGGCAGTCCCTCGCCGAGCATCTCCACCACCGACGCCGAGTCGAGGCCGATCTGCCCGACGACCTCTTCCGGTTCGGGATCGAGTTCGCCGACGGAACGCGCCTGACGACGCTCGAGTCAAGGCTGCCGTTCGGCAGCGGCGAGACCGGCGGCCCGGCGATGGTGCCGCGAGGCGGCGGCGGCAGCTACGAACGGTGGGAGGGGAACTGGTGGGTGACTCCGCTCCCCCCGGCCGGGAGCGTCGCGTTCGTTTGCGAGTGGCCGGCGGCGGACATCGAGCTGGCGCGCGCGGAGATCGATGCGGCGCTGATTCTCGATGCAGCTGCCCGCACGGTCACGCTCTGGCAGGACGAGTCGTCAGCCGGTTCGCCCGGGGCGGGCTACCTGGTCAGCCAGATCGTCGCGACGAGACCTCCGCCGGCAGACGACTGAGCTCGTCCCCTAGGCGCGTATTCGGTGGCCGTCCGGGTGGTGCTTCTTGCATACCGGGTGGCCATGGTCGGGATGGGGGTGCCACGCCAGTCGCCAGCAGTGGTGGACGTGGCAGTTGTGCTTCCGGAGGAAGAGATACAGCGTGCCGGCGAAGGCCGTCACAAGCGTGATGTCGGCGAGCGGGCCGCTGACGAAGTTGTAGCCGCCTTGGGTCGGCCAGTGGATCAGATGGTGCAGGCTGATGGCGAGGATCACGTGCGAAGGCTATGCCGGGTTTCGGACGACCGCTGAGCGGACGCAGGGATCCCGCCGGCGCGTACTAAGAGCATGAACCGAGCCGAGTTCCTCCTTGCCGCCGCCGCTGCGCCACTCGCGCTGCGCAACGCGCCGTCGAGCCTCGCCCTCGTCACGGCCGACACCGAGTCGCGGCTCGCCGTCATCGATCTCGACCGCGACGTTGTCCGCTCGCATGTCGCGACACGGCCGGGGCCGCGCAGCATCGAGCGGGTGGGGGAGACGGCGGTCGTCGCGCACACGGTGCTCGGTGCAGTGACGCTCGTCGATACGCGGACGCTCGAAATCCGCCACGTCCTCGACGGCTTCGGCGAGCCGCGCTACACCGCGGGTACGCCGGACGGGCGGCACGCGTTCATCACCGACTCGGGTCACGTCGACGTCGTGACGGTCGACGTGCTGCGCGGCGCCATCGTCGCGCGGCTGAAGCTCTGGCAGTGGCCGCGCCATCTCTCGCTTTCGCCGGACGGCCGCATGCTGTGGATCGGCCTCGGCACCGCGTCGCAGGAGCTCGCGGTCGTGGATGTCTCCGACCCTTTGCATCCGCGGCTGCGTGGACGCGTGCGGCCGGCGTTCCCGGCGCACGACGTCGGCATCGCTCCCCGCGGGAAGCGTGCGTGGGTGACGGCCGGTGCGAGCAGCGAGATCGCGGTGCACGACGTGAGGACGGGGCGCGTACTGCACACGCTGCCCGCTGACCCCGGTCCGCAGCACGTCACGTTCCTTGCCGGCCGCGCATTCGTGACGAGCGGCGATGCGGGCACGCTGCGCGTCTACGACGAATCGACGCTGAAGCTGCTGCGGACGTCGGAGATTCCGGCCGGCTCGTACAACGTCCAGTTCGCTGGCAACCGCGTGCTGACTCCGAGCCTGAACGCGGGGACGCTCTGCGTCGTCGACCGCAGCGGCCTCGTGAAGCGAAAGCTGCGGGTCGCGGCGTCTTCGCATGACGCCTGCCTCGCGCGCTCGTAAGCTGCCCCTCGTGCGCATCATCGCCGGCTCCAAGCGGGGGCACACGATCCACGCCCCGAAGGGACTCGACACGCGTCCCACCTCGGACCGCGTGCGCGAGAACGTCTTCAACATCCTCGGGCCGATCGACGGCGCATCAGTGCTCGATCTCTATGCGGGCTCGGGTGCGCTCGGCCTGGAGGCGCTCTCGCGCGGGGCGGAGCGCGTGGTCTTCGTCGAGCTCGACGGCGACGCCGTGCGGGCGATCGAGGGGAACCTCGACAAGCTGAAGCTGAAGGGCACCGTCCTGCGGCGGGACGCCGTCACGGCGCTCTCGCAGGAGGCCGGCGCCGGCAGGAAGTACGATCTCGTCCTCGTCGACCCGCCCTACGACATGTATCCCGACCTCGAACCCCAGCTCGCCCGCTACCTGCCTGCCGTTCTCGCCGAGAACGGCGTGCTGGTCGTCGAGACCGGTGCGCGCGTCGAGCCCGATTTGCCGTTGCCGAAGCGTTTGAGCCGCAAGTACGGGCAAGCGCGCGTGACCGTATTCGAGGCGTCGTGATCACCGCGATCTGCCCCGGCTCGTACGACCCGGTGACGAACGGCCACCTCGACGTGATCGGACGCGCGTCGCACATCTTCGACCGCGTGGTTGTCGGCGTCGTCGGCTCGCCGCACCACAAGCAGCCGATGTTCGAGATCGAGGAGCGCGTGGAGTTCCTCCGCGATGCGCTCGTGCATCTGCCGAACGTCGAGATCGACGTGTTCCGCGAGCTCGTCGTCGAGTTCGCACGCAAGTGGGACGCGAAGGCGATCGTCAAGGGCCTGCGCGTGATGTCGGACTTCGAATATGAGTTCCAGATGAACCAGCTCAACCGGCATCTCGCGCCCGACGTCGAGACGATGTATGTCATGTCGAGCCCGCAGGTGAGCTTCGTCTCGTCGAGCGGCGTGAAAGAGGTCGCGGCGTTCGGAGGCGACGTGTCGGCGCTCGTTCCCGCGCCGGTTGCGAAGCGCTTCAAGGAGCTCTTCCCCAACGGTCGGCCGGGGACGCCGGAGAAACCGGGCGAGTGAGCGAGCGCGACGTCACGCTCCGCGACGGGCGCACGCTGCACATCTACGACGAAGGCGACCCGGATGGGAAGCCCGTCGTGGTGCACCACGGTTCGCCGTCGGCTGGGCACCTCTTCGCGCGGCATGTCGAGGACGCGCAGGAACGAGGCATTCGGCTGATCGGGTACGACCGTGCGGGTTACGGCGGCTCGGCGCCGAGCCCGGGCCGAAGCGTCGCGGACGTTGCGCCCGACGTCGAGGACGTCCTCGACGCACTCGACCTCGACCGCTTCGCGACGTGGGGCCTCTCCGGCGGCGGCCCGCACGCGCTCGCATGTGCCGCGCTGCTTGGGAACCGGTGCCTTGCTGCCGCTTCGCTCGCGTCGCCTGCACCGTGGGGGGCCGACGGACTCGATTGGCTCGCCGGGATGGGGGAGGGAAACGTCGCCGAGTTCGACGCCGTGCTCGAGGGAGGGGAGGCCTTGGAGGCGTCGCTCGGACGCGATGCGGCCGAGATGCTCGCCGGTGGCGCCGCCGAGCTGCGAAAGGCCATATTGAGCGTCCTCAGCCCAGTCGACCAGGCTGCGCTCGACGCCGATTTCGGCGACTTTCTGTACGAGAGCATGCGCGCGGGGATCGGCGAGCGGATCGACGGCTGGCGGGACGACAACGTGGCGTTCGTCCGCGCGTGGGGATTCGAGCCGGCGGACATCGGTACGCCTGTTCTGCTCCTACACGGCGTTCACGACCTGATGGTCCCACCATCCCACGGCCGCTGGCTCGCCGAGCGTATCCCGGGGGTCGACGCCCGCATCAGCGAGTCCGACGGGCATCTGACGCTTCTGAAGGGCCGCGTCCCCGAGGTGCACGAATGGCTCCTCGAGCGGTTTTGAAGGACCTGCCCGACCCCTGCCGAAGAACCCGAGGCTAGACTTCACCTATGGATGTCCTCGTACTCATCGACAAGCTCGACGACCTCGTGCACAACGCGAAGGCCGTCCCTCTCACCGACCAGGTGCGCATCGACCGCGAGGAGATCTACGACATCCTCGATCAGATGCGCGCGACGATCCCGGAAGAGATCAAGCAGGCGCGCTGGATCGTGAAGGAGCGCCAGGAGATGCTGGCCGAGGCGAAGCGCGAGGTCGACCGGCTACTCGCCGAGGCGCGGGAGCAGGCCGTGCGCGAGGCGTCCCAGACGGAGATCGTGAAGATCGCCGAGCACCAGGCGCAGGACATCATCGACGATGCGCGCCGCACCGCACGCGAGACGCGCCTCGAGATGGAGGACTGGGCCGATGGCATCCTGTCGACGCTCGAGGTCAACCTCGACAAGTTCCTTTCCGCGGTGAAGCGCGGCCGCGAGCGACTGCACGAGCGCTCCCAGGAGACGGTCGTGGCGGGCATCGGCCCGAACGACGGCTCCGGCGACGACCTCGGCTACTAAGCACCGCCTGCGGCGTTCGGCCGTCGAATGGGTCGTCACGCTCGCGGTTGCGGCCGTCGTGATCCTTCTGCTCGAGGCGGAGGTGATCCAGCCGTTCCGCGTGCCGACGGCGTCGATGGAGCCGACACTCGCGTGCGCGCGTCCGACGGACGGCTGTACGGCGCGCTTCGACGATCGCGTGCTCGTCGCGAAGATCGTCTACCGGTTCCGCAATCCGCACCGCTACGAGATCGCCGTCTTCCACGCGCCGCCCGCCGCGAAGCAGGCGTGCAGCGAGGGCGGGACGTTCCTCAAGCGTGTGATCGGCCTGCCGGGTGAGACCGTCTCGGAGAAGAACGGCTTCTTCTATGTCGACGGGCGGAAGCTCGTCGAGCCGTACCTCAGCCTGCTCTACCGCGACTCGGTCACCTCGACGTGGCCGCGGCTCGGCCCGAAGCAGTACTTCGTGATGGGCGACAACCGCATCGGCTCGTGCGACTCGCGCACCTGGGGGCCGGTGCCCCGCGCGTCGTTCATCGGGCCGGTTGTCGCGACGTACTGGCCGCTGTGGCGTTTAACTGTGCGCTAGCGCCGCGGGTCGTTAGTCGCTGCGTACTCGGCGCCCATGTCGCGGGCGAGCCCGGCAAATGCCTCGGCCGCCGCTGACCGATAGCGGTCCCGGTGCCAGACGATTGCGATGTCGCGGGCGGGGATGCGCGTCCCGAACGGCAGCGCGACGACCGATGGGTTGCGCGGGTTGACGAGCAGCCGCGGCACGACGGCAACGCCGATGCCCTCGGCGACGAGGCCCATCAGCGTGCCGTTGTCGTCGGTACGGAAGACGACGTTGAGATCCGGCACACGGCCGCGCAGATAGGTCTCGGGATCGCCCGCAGTACGCCAGGCGATCAAGGGCACTCCCGCCAGCTCGCGTAGCGGAGGCGCGGCGTCCCGGCCGGCGAGCTCGTGGCCGGCCGCCACAATCAAGACGTACGGGTCGTGCAGCACCTCGGCCGACTCGAACGGGCCGTCGAGCAGCGGGAGGTCGGCGAACGTCAGGTCGAGCTCGCCGTGCTCCAGCAGGCGCAGCAGGTCGTCCGCATTCGTCTCCTCGCGGCCGTGGACTTCGACGCGCGGCCACTCCGTCCGGAACCTGCGCAGCAGTGGCGGAAGGATGCGGGCGCCGACGCTCTGGTAGATCCCGACGCGGAGCGGGCCGGCCGCGCCCTCTGCGTAGGCGGCCATGTCGGCCTGCGCGGCGTCGAGCCGGGCGACGATCGAATCGGCGTGGCGCAGGAGCAGCGCGCCCGCGTCGGTGATGCTCACCGGCAGCGGCCCGCCGGGGCGCTCGACGAGCTGCTGGCCGACGAGCCGCTCGAGCTGGGCGATCTGCTGGCTCACGGCGGACTGGGTGTAGCCGAGCTCGCGCGCCGCCTGTCCGAACGATCGATGCCGCGCGACGGCCTCGAGGGCGGCCAGGTGGCGAAGCTCGACGCCTGTCCATCTATCACGTTCCATAATGGAAATGAATCATAACCTGATTTGTGCTAATCGACAACGACAGGCATCCTTGGAAAGACATGAAGCTTGCGCTCGCACTTATCACGGTCTATCTCCTCTGGGGGTCGTCGTATCTCGCCGCCGCGGTGACGAACCAGTCGCTGCCGCCGCTGCTGATGCTCTCCGTCCGGTTCCTGATCGCCGGAGCCGTGCTCTACGCGTGGTCGTCCCGACGGGGCCATGTCGCGGCGGATCGCCCCGGCACGCGGCAGTGGGGCGCAGCGGCGGTCGTCGGATGCCTGCTGCTCGTCGTGGACTCGGGAGGTGTCACCTGGGCGCAGACGCGCGTCGCCTCGGGCGTCGCGGCGCTCCTGGTTGCGAGCGTTCCACTGTTCATCGCGGCGCTCGACCGGGCGATCTTCGGCATCCGGCTGGGATTCGGCGCGGCCGCGGGCATCGCGACGGGTCTGCTCGGCGTCGGGTTGCTCGTCGGCCCGAGCGCGAACATCGACATGGTCGGGGCCGGCGTGATCCTGATCGGCTCCTTCGCCTGGGCCGCCGGCTCGCTCTACGCCCGCGTCGCGCCAATGCCGGCGACGCCCGTGCTCGCCACCGCCATGCAGCTGCTCTGCGCCGGGGTTCTGCTCGGCGCCGCGGGACTGGCCCTCGGAGAGGGCCCGCGGGTGCATCCGGCGGCGGTCTCCCTGGCATCGTTCGCCGCGTTCCTCTTCCTGATCGTCTTCAGCTCGATCATCGCGTTCACGGTCTACGGGTGGCTCCTGCAGAACGCGTCGACGTCGCTCGTCTCGACCTACGCATACGTCAATCCGGCGGTCGCCGTCCTGCTCGGCTGGGCGATCCTCGGCGAGCACGTCGGCTCGAAGGAGATCGCCTCCGGCGTCGTCATCCTCGCATCGGTCGCCATGATCGTCTTCAGCCGCGGCGCCCGCGTCGTCGCGGAGCCGACCACCGAGTCGCTCGCGCCGTACATCCGGCGCCAGCATGCGCGGACGGTGGAGTTCCCGCGCTCCGTTCCGCGCTTCGTGGTGCTGCCCAGGTAGGGCGCGCTACCGTGGTCGTATGACCACGTTCAACCTTAGAAACGCGAAGCTCCGCACCGGCGAGCAACTCCGGGAGACGATCGACGTCGACCTCGAGCCGCTCTATCTCGGCGGCCAGGAGTACGCGCCCGAGCCCGCCGTCGTGCCGGCCGAATTCACGATCACGAAGGCGACGACCGGGAGCGTCTTCGAGCTCTCGTTTCGCGTCAGCCTCCACGGGCCCTGCGTCCGCTGCCTCGCCGACGCCGAGCTGCAGCTGCCGATCAAGGGTCGCGAGTACCACGCCGCGAAGCCGGGCGACGAGGAGCTGCGCTCCCCCTACGTGATCGGCGACGAGACGGTCGACCTCTCGGCCTGGGCGCGCGACACGATCGCCCTCGCGCTGCCCGACAAGATCCTCTGCCGTCCCGACTGCGCAGGCCTCTGCCCGGAGTGCGGCAAGGATTTGAACGAGGAGCCGCACGTCCACGACGCGGTCGCGCCCGATTCCCGCTGGGCCGCCCTCGAGGCGCTCCGCGCCGCCGACGACGCCTAGTCCGTCAGCCCGAGTCGATCGTCGACATGTCCGCGTAGCGGTCGCCGGAGGCGGCGCCGCGCGGGAACAGCTCGTCGAGGCGTGCGAGATCCTCATCGGTCAGGTCGAGGGCAGCCGCGGCCGCGTTCTCCTCGAGATATGTCCGCCGCTTCGTGCCGGGGATCGGGACAATGTCGCCGCCCTGCGCGAGCACCCAGGCGAGCGCGATCTGCCCGGGAGTCGCCTCCTTCTCGGCGGCGAGCGCCTGCATCCGCTCGAGCAGGTCCCAGTTGCGCTGAAAGCTCTCGCCCTTGAAGCGCGGCTGGTACTTGCGGAAGTCGCCGTCCTCGAAGTCGTCCTCCGACCGGAACCGCCCGGTGAGGAAGCCGCGGCCGAGGGGGCTGTAGGCGACGAAGCCGATCCCGAGCTCGCGGGTCGTGGCGAGGATCTCGTCCTCCGGGTCGCGCGTCCACAGCGAGTACTCCGTCTGGAGCGCGGTGATCGGGTGGATGGCATGCGCCCGGCGGATCGTGTCGGGCGACGCCTCGGAGAGGCCGAGATGGCGCACCTTGCCCTCGGCGACGAGCTCCGCCATCGCGCCGACGGTCTCCTCGATCGGCACGGTCTTGTCGACGCGGTGCTGGTAGTAGAGGTCGACGTACTCGAGATTCAGGCGGCCGAGCGAGGCCTCGATCGCCGAGCGGACGTACTCCGGGTGGCCGTTGACGCTCCGAGTGCCGTCCTCGGCGACGGCGTTGCCGAACTTCGTGGCGAGCGTCACCTCGTCCCGGCGGGTGGCGATCGCCTTCCCGACGAGCTGCTCGTTCTCGCCGAACTGCGCGCCGTAGATGTCGGCGGTGTCGAGGAACGTGACTCCGAGGTCGAGGGCGCGGTGGATCGTCGCGATCGCCTCGTCCTCGTCGGTCTGGCCGTACCAGGCCGACATTCCCATGCAGCCGAGGCCCTCAGCGGAGACCTCGAGTCCTTGTCCGAGCGTCCGTTTCTCCATCCCGCGACGGTACCCGTAGGCGGGGGTTGTGCGCGTGCTGGCTATACTGGCCGCCGATCATGGCTGTCCCGAAGCGAAAAACATCGAAGTCGCGCCGCGACAAGCGTCGCGCGACCCATTCGATCAGCGCGGCGAAGGTGAACGTCTGCGAGAACTGCGGGTCACCCAAGCGGCCCCATCACCTCTGTGCGACCTGCGGCACGTATAAGCGCCGCGAGGTCGAGCCGCTCCGTTTCGACGCTCCCTAAGCGACCCACCGGGCGATGCCTTTCGGCTCCTGGAACGCGATCACGCTGCGCGCTGCGGCGTCCTCGGTCGGCCCCAGACAAACCAGTCTGGGGCCTCCCTGCGTCCTTGCATCGCTTGGTGCTCGCGCCCCAGTAGCTCGAAAACATCACCCGGCGGGTCACACGCTGTGATCCGCATCGCGGTCGATGCGATGGGCGGCGATCGCGGCCCGGACGAGATCGTGGCAGGAGCCCTGGAGGCGCGGAGCGACACGATCGAGCCAATCCTCTTCGGCGACGCCGGGATCGAGACGCACGGCTTGGAGCTGCGCGAGACGAACGGGGTGATCGAGATGGACGAGAAGCCGGCCGAGGCGGTTCGCGCGAAACCAGGTAGCTCGCTCGTCGCGTCCGTCCGCGCGGTCGCCGAGGGCACCGCTGACGCGGTTGTCTCCGCCGGGAACACGGGCGCGATGCTTGCGGCCGGGCTGATCGAGCTCCGGCGGATTCCCGGGGTGATGCGGCCGGCGATCGGCGTACCGATCCCCTCGAAGCGTGGCCCCTCCGTGCTCATCGACGCGGGCGCCAACTCCGATGCGCGCGCGGAGCACCTGCTCCAGTTCGCGACGATGGGCGCCGTCTTTTGCCAGGAGATCCTGGGCATCGCGAACCCCGAGGTGCGGCTCCTCTCGATCGGGGAGGAGCGGGAGAAGGGAAACCAGCTGACGCTGGAGGCGCACGAGCTGCTCGCCGCGAGCGACCTCAACTTCGCCGGCAACGCCGAGGGGCGCGACATCCTCGAGGGCGCGGCCGACGTGCTCGTCACCGACGGCTTCACGGGCAACGTGGCCCTGAAGACGGTCGAAGGGACGATCCTGACGCTCTTGGCGGCCCTCCGCGAGGAGATCACCGCCACGGCGGGAGGCAAGCTCGGCGGCCTTTTGATCCGCCCGGCGGCCAAGCGGCTGCGCCGGCGGCTCGATCCGGACGCGCACGGCGGCGCCTATCTGCTCGGGCTGAGGGGCCTCGCGGTGATCGCCCATGGCAACTCGTCGCGCACCGCGATCGCAAACGCGATTAGGCTCGCGGCGCGCGGTGTGGAGCACGACGTGGTCGGCGCGCTCGCGCAGCGGCTTCCCCAGCGGGCTGAGGCTGTATGATCGGCCGGATTTTAGACCCCAAAACGAAACAGAAGAGGTGACATGGCAGCGTCGCGCGAGGAAGTCTTCGAGCGAGTCAAGGAAGTCCTGACGGAGCAGCTCGGAATCGAAGAGGCGGACATCAACGAAGAGGCCTCGTTCCAGGAGGATCTCGACGCCGATTCGCTCGATCTCGTCGAGCTGATCATGGAGCTCGAAGACCAGTTCGGGATCAAGATCTCGGACGAGGACGCCCAGAAGATCACGACTGTCGGCCAGGCTGTCGACTACGTCTCCACGCACCAGTAGCGGCGATACCGGCCATCGCGAGCTCGCGCAGCTGATCGACGCGCTTCCGTCGGCGCGCGCCGAAACGGCGTTCACGCATTCGTCGTGGGCGGCGGAGCGGACGGCGTCGTACGAGCGCCTCGAGTTCCTCGGGGACAGCGTGCTCGAGCTCGCGGTGGCCCACGAGCTCTATTCGCGCTATCCGGACTTCTCGGAAGGCCGGCTCGCGAAGATTCGCTCGCACGTCGTCTCGCGCGCCAGTTGCGCCGTGGTGGCGCGCGAGCTCGAGCTCGGGTCGCGGCTCGTGAAGTACAACGGCGGCCTCCAGTCGGAGGAGCTCGAGCGGCTGGCGAAGAACCGCAATGTGCTGGCGGCGCTCCTCGAGGCGGCGCTCGGTGCGCTGTTCCTCGAGCACGGCTTCGCGCCGATCGAGGACGCGGTCGTGGCGGCGTTCGCGGGGCGGATCGAGTACGCGCTGACGACGTACGTCGACCACAAGACGGAGCTCCAGGAGTCCCTGGCCCGCAGCGGCCGGCAGGTCTCCTACGTCGTGCTCTCGGCCGAGGGCCCACCGCACGAGCGGCACTTCACCTGCGCCGCCATGGTCGACGGCGAAGAGCTCGGCGTCGGCGAGGGCGGCTCGAAGAAGGCCGCCGAGCAAGAGGCGGCCCGCGAGGCGCTCGCCAAGCTCGACCTCGCCGCGTAGCGGCGCCCCTCTCTCGAACGGCCCCGTCCCGGTGCCAGGCACCGAGGCGTGGCTCGAACGGCCCGGCATCGCTTCACTACTCGCGAAAGCGCATCGACGTTCCGACGGCGCCAAGCCTCGAACGGCCCCGTCCCGTGACTGTCACGGGGCGTGGCTCTTTTGGGCTGTTGGAGTTAGGGCGCGTCTCGAGCGGGTACACAGCTTGCAATGGGTGAGAAACGGCTGACGAACTCGGAGACGCACCTCGACCGGCTCGAGAAGGAGGAGGCGCTCCGCGAGGAGGAGGTCGGGATTCTCGAGCTCTTCGACCGCCCGGCGGAGCCGCCGGATGAGGACGCTCCCTTGGAACGCGACCGCTCCGAGTAGTCGTCCGTCCGTCTCGATAGCCTGGGTCCCGCGTGCATCTTCGTGCGGTCAAAGTCCGTGGCTTCAAGTCGTTCCCCGACCCGGTAGAGGTCCGCCTCGAGCCGGGTGTCGGCGTGATCGTCGGCCCGAATGGCTCC
>Ga0193728_1000554_pt1 | contig 18142 bp, 49 predicted proteins | sample U1c1metaG_FD_143037 | JGI IMG/M metagenome (GOLD analysis project Ga0193728, IMG submission 143037) | Soil microbial communities from a riparian zone of the East river system, Colorado, United States - U1c1 | ecosystem: Environmental > Terrestrial > Soil > Riparian zone | place: USA: East River...
CCCGCCGGTACCCGCAGCGCATGGGGTGCCGGGAAGGACCCGATCCATATAGCGCTGGCGCCGCCATAGCGCTGATCCATAGCGACTAGGCTCGCTATATCTCACAGCTATACAGCGAGGCGATGGAAGCGACGGTAGAACGCCTCAGTGAAACGGTCATTGAAGGCACGCTCTGTTGTGTGCACGAAGTTGAGCGCCGCCCGCAGGCGCACGTTCGCCTTGAATGAATAGATCAATCGGATATCGTCCTTGCCTGGGCCCACCCGTTGGAACACGCCACCCATGGGCGCGCGTCGTGTGTGGAACAGGATGAAGGTGCGGTTGCTGCCCTGCCAGACGTAGTACTCGCTCGCGAGCTTGCCTCTGATGCCCCGCTTGCGTGCGATGCGCTGGCGTGCCCAGGCATCGACGCCTCTGTGTGTCTTGACGATGGGGCCGCGAGTGAAGTTGAGCGCCTGGAAGGTATAGCCCTCGGCGACGTTGCTCGAGACACTGGGTCGCGCGGCCTGCCCGGTGATGGGTACAGCGACGTTCTTACCGACGAATGGCAGTCGCGCCCCGCCCTCCTCGAACATCGATAACAGGAAGCGGCGTTTGTTATCGACGCCGATCTCCGCATACGGACGATTGGCGGTGACATTGGCAAAGGCGAATATCTTGATCGAGCGATCCAGGAACTGCGGTTGCCTGACATGGAATTGCTCGCGCAGATTCGAGCGGATGCGGCCCTGCGCCTCCTTCGCTGCATCGTTCAACGCCTGCGCCGTCGAGAACGCGAGATTCTTCGCATAGCGCTTCGCGTTTTTGTCGAGCAGCGAGGTATCGATTTTGACGTTGACCTTCATGCGAGGTCGCGCAACAGATCACGAAGCGAGATCTCCTGACCATTGATGAAATAGCGATAACGGACCGTGAACTTGCGCCAGAGCAGCGGCCGAGCCCAGGGGTGTGGCCACCAAAACCGCTGGTGGATCGGGACGATCATCATCAGGCCGCCGGGCTCGGAGAGGTGATTCGCCACGGCTCGAGCTAAAGCCCACGTCGTATGCGCCTCATCGTCCCGATATGGATGGGCGAAATTCATCACGTCATCAGACTCAACGTAACAACCCACAGGAGCGAACTTAAGAATTTCCGCGCCGCGTAGTGGGGCTCGGCCAGCGGCGGTTTCTTCAGGCGCGGTAAATGGCTCGGCAACACCGCGCCGGCCAATCGCTTACCCGTCGGCGATGCCTTGACCCTCATCGCGAATAGCCATACATCGCGGCCACCACCAGCGCTAGCAAAATCAGAATCACGAGCGCGAGCCCTAGCGGGCTGCCGTTGTCGTCGTCGTAGCCGTGGTCAGACATCGCCGGCCGGCTCGATCTCAAACTCGTGGAGCCACTCCGAGCGACGCGTCCCTTCCCACCACCAGATCACGCGATACTGCAGCCCTTCCGAATCGGTAAGCGCCGACAGCACGGTACCAGGGATAGCGAGGCCGATCAGACGTACCTTATCGCCAGATGCGTATTTGAATTTGACCGTGTGCGGCATGCATCGCTCCTAGCCATGCCAGTTGATGCCGCCATGCGTGAGCACAGCCGAAAACACGAAGCAAACCCATGACAGCGGCCAGAAATACGGCGTCCATGGGCGAGATGGATTCGCACCCCACGGTACGCATGCTAAGACGGCGAATACCAGCGACAGGATCAGCACGAGAAAACTAAAACTCATGATTGCACCTCGAGGTTATTGTTAAAGTTCCACTTCCCGCAGCGTCCAGCGCCCTTTAGCATTGCGACGCCAGCCGTGCACGATCACGCGGATCGCCTTGCACACCAGCGGCCAGTTCTCGTGCTCGGTGATCTTGGTCACGCGCGATGCCGCGTTCGGGGCGCTCGTGGCTTGCACGCCGATGATGTCCTCGCCTTTCACGCACAGGATGTCGATGAAGCCGAATAGATCCTTCGTGACGAATTGAAACGGCACGCGACGCTCGACGATGTCGCACAGGTAGCCGAGTTTGCGCATGTGCTCAAGACTGCGCTGCGTCGGGCTCTTCGCCTTCGCTTTTTTGCGCTTGATAGGTGCAGGGCTCTTGATGGCGATGCCTTGCGGCGCCACGTCGACCACCTCGCTCGTACGCGGCAACCTGTCGGTTAGCGCCGCTTCACCCTGCGGGCATTGAGACATGCGCATGTCAGTTCAGGTCCGCGCGCTCTTGCACTTTGCGCGTGCGCTTCTTGCGCTCAGCCCTCACCGCGGCCGCCTGGATTCGCCTGCCGGTGTTCGATATCTCGGCCGGTGCCCGCGGCTCGAAATCAAAATACAGCTGCCCCGAAGATTCCATCAGCACCCGCGCCTGGCGCACTTCCGGGCTCGCCTCGCCGTGGCGCTGCGCCACTTCATCGAACCAGCCGAATTGATGATCGTGCTTGCGCATGAGGAGCTTCGGTCGCTCGAGCACATCGCACATGAGTTCGCCGGTTTCCTTGTCGACCTTGCGCTCGAGGTGCGTGAGTTCATGATCGAGCAACGCGTTTCGCTGGCGCTGCGAGAGCGCGAGCCAGCCGGCACGGTCGACGACAATGGTCGCATCGGCCACGCCCAACGCGCGGTCTTTCAAGGGCGTAATGCGCACCACGGCGCCCGCGGGGTAGCCGCCGTGCTTCAACACCGGCAGGCTCGATTCGTGGTCAAAGGCGAAGAGGCCTGAGACCGTGATACCCTCCAGGTCTTCGTGGTGCTCAGCGCGGACTGCGTCAATCGTCTCCGTCACATCCGGTGCTTGGCTGTAGGTCTTCGTCATGCTCGTTTCCCCTTGCGTGTTGGTACTAGCGGTTCGTTGAAGTGGCGCTCGAAAGCCTGTTGGTACGTCTCCGGTTTCCCAGCGGGATTGGGCCCGAAGATGGTGCAATCGACTTTCGAATCGATGATCGCCTGACGTATGCGATCTTTGGTGATGGTGGGATCATTGAGGCCTGCGAATACCCGCTTACCGTGCTCGCCTAATCGCCTAGCGAATTGCATTTCGGCGTCGAAATTCTTAAAGGCAAACGAGTTCTGACTCACGCCGCGGCCTCCCCTTGCATGTCGGCAACGCTGAACTTGAGCCGCGTTCCATCCTCGCGTTCGACGACGAGGCCGATGCATTCGGCGCCGCGATACACGTAATTCCACGGCAGCGAATAGGCTGTGGTTTGGTGTAGATGCGAAAGCCGCCGCGCCGCATACGCGCACAACTGCACTTGAATCGACGGGCCGTTATTCGCGGTCGGCGAGACGGTCTCCGGCTGAACCTTGTGATGCAATTCCCGCAACGCGCCGACGGTCGGCATCGAGGCGAAGGTGGATTCGACCAGCGCGGTATCGACCAAGCCTGCAAATTCCAGCACCGTGAGTTTGCGGAACGCGCGCCAGTACGCCTCCCGCCGCGCATCCGTGACCGGCACATTGAACCCAGCGCTCAGTCGCGAGAGGGCCCGCTCAAAGGTTTTGGCGTCACTTTCCTGCACGGATTTCTTCCTCGGTCGGCGGGCTCCATCCAGGGTCCGGTTCACGTCGTTTTTTCTCCCCACGCACGCCCCCTCCCTTGGGAGGGGGTAGGGGGGTGGAATCTCCCTCTCTAATATCTAATGTCAGATTGCTATCGCCAGGCATTGCCTGTGCTGTACTTGTGCCATCGATAGGTAATGGCTGTTGCAATGGTTGTGGCATGCCTGAGCCATTGCCTAGGCCACCCTCTATGACAGCCCAACGCTTTGATGCGCCTACCTTTCCTTTATCGGAGGCAGCCCTTCTTCTCATGTAGGCCGCCATAACACCGTCTGACACGACTCGGTGATACAAACGAAGGTCATCACAGATATACCAGCCGCGAAGTGCCATTCCTCTTACCTTTTTCCAGCCCCGAATGTTCCGGCCAAACTCTGCCAATCGGCATAATTCGATGTCGTCATCAGGGAGGCTGCCAGCCGGAATTTGGTCCCAACTCTTGAGCCACAGCGTGACCCCCGCGCGCCACTCGGCGTCGGTCGCGCGGGCGTGAAAGGTGGAGCGAAAAAGTTGGGCTCGAAAGATGGGCACGAACGAGAAGTCATGCAGATCTAGGCCCGTCGGCACGGGGGGTTTTGGGGGGGCTGCTGGTGTCTCTTTCGTCATGTGAATCTATCGTCCCGCGCTTCGAATAGTGATCTTCCAAAGTTCCCACATCGCGCCATTTCTGCCGCTCTCGTTCCACGATTTCATTGGCTTCCTCAAGTGCGCGTTCCCGACCATAAGCTTCGAATCGCATCCACTCATCACTTAGAATTCCGGCTTCTGCGGTGAGTTTCTTTTTTGACCGTCGACGCTCTCTCCGTTCGAATAACTGCATGTCCGAATCTAGTTGCAGTACCGGCAACCAGAAATCCATTTGAACCATCGGCGGCCCGTGTTTCATGCTGAAATCCCCTCCCGTGTATGGTCGCGTGGCACTCTTCGCAGCACGCGATGAGCAACATCGCCCGCGCCACCGCGAGCAGATCAAGCGACTGCTCCTCGTCGCCATCGAGGTAGCGCTTCAGCGCTTCGCGGCGGACGGTGTCCTCCAGGTCGGCGGGAGTCGTGGGTGGGCTCATTTGCGCCGGCCCCCGGTGTCCCCACTGATGGCCTCAGCCGGGGCCAGCGTTGCCAGTAGCCTTGCGGCACGAATCTTATCGACGGCTATCTGATGCATGGCATCGCGGAGAATTTCTTGTTTAGTGCGGCCAGTAGTCAACGACTCGGACTCGAGCCACGCAATCGTTTCGGCGGTGATCTTCAGCCTCTTCAGGTCCTTCAGATCGAGGCTCATTATGGAAAGGTCCGACGTGAATATGTCGGATGGAAAAGCCGGACGACTCCCTGCGTAATCACGGTTCGGCGGCCTTATACGACGGCTTCGTCGAGATCGCTGACGAGATCGTCAATCGAAATGCCGGTCGCACGCGAGATCGCGATCAAATTATCGATCGATGGACGTGTTTCACCCCTGATCCAGTCGGAAACAGTTGGCTGGCTTACGCCGATCGTAATTGCGAACGCGGGCTGCTTAATATTTGAAGCGGCGAGATAGGCCTTGAGCTTTTTCACGGCCCAAACTATAGGCGAAACCTATTCCCTGTCAATAGGTCAAAACTATAATGCCCATAGGCATAGTGAAGAAATGCCACGGAAGCACGATATCGAGATATGGAATCGCATCGTCGAGGCGTTCAAAGGGATCGAAGTCGCGGGCAATCCGACCGCCATCGCAAAGGAATTGAACATGGCCCAGCCATCGGTTAGGCAGTGGAAACTTGGCGAGACGACGCCAAGTAGAGCGCATATTCTGGCGATCGCGAACAAGACTGGGTATCTGTCCGGATATCTCGAGGACGCCAAGTTGCCCAAGAAGGCGCCGATCATCCACGTGCACGAAGACGATCCGCTACTCGATGAGTTGATGCGCGCGTGGGCGCAGCTGTCCGCGCCCAATAAGGGGCGACTTCTCGAACGCGCCGAAGCGCTATTGCAGAAACAGTTTCCGGAATCAGCGGAATCGAGCCCACTTCACCGACGCTCAGGTTGAGCGTCTCCTTACGTCCCGACCGCATGACATAACTTTTGGAGGATTTCCCTAATGGCGCTGATCAAATGCAAGGAATGCGGCAAAGAGATCAGTTCGGAAGCCGGGGCCTGCCCGAACTGCGGCCACAAAAAGCCCAAGGCCACATCCGGTGTGACATGGGTCATCGCCGGTCTCATCATGATTGGAGTGGTCGGCGCGATATGGGACTCGGGGGAAAAAGAAGATCGTGAAGCAGCGCGACTAGCCGCGATGACACCAGAACAGCGCGCAAGCGAAGCCACGGTGAAGGCCGCCACCGAGCAGCGCAGCAGCGCTCAATATGCCTGCAAAGAATTCGTCAAGCGCACGCTCAATGATCCTGACGCTGCGCAGTTCGATGATGCCAGCACCTACTTCACCGAGAAACAAGCGGCTGATAAATTTCGCGTCGAGGTTACGGTGCGCGCCAAGAACGGTTTCAATGCCCTCCGCCATATCACGGTCAATTGCGTGACCCAGCAATCGAATGGGAAGTGGGTCCCACTTTTCGTGAAGGAAATCACCTAACAAGTCACGGTTTTCTAAGCCCAAATCATCCGCTGGCTAAAACTATAGGTTTCGCCTATTGACTGCCGGTATAGGCGTATCCTATAGTCGCTCCACTGAAGCAATGGAGTGACTGATGACCCTCGACCTGCCGACCTCTGACCGCCTCGCCGCCGCCAAGCGCAAGCGCTTTGGCCAGCGCTTGGATCTGATTGCGCTGCACGGCGACCTCATCCTCTGCCCGGCGCTGATCGTCGCCTTCGCGCTCTTCGTCCGCGTGCTCGCCGCATGAACGCCCGCTACGCCGTGACCATCACCTGGCTCGATGGCAACGTCACCCGCGCGACGGTGACCTTGGCGACGTTGCGCGGCTTCAAGTTGAGTGCCTGCAAGGGCTGCGCGATCTCGATCGTCAAGGTGATGTCATGAGCCGCCGCTTCGGCCTCTCCGAGCTCGTGCTCTTGAACGTCGACCTCTTCATGTGGGGCTGGATTATCGCGAGGAATTTTCACTGATGGCTACCCTCCTGCTGTTTTTTATTCTTATCGGCGGCACCGGTCCCGCCACCGTGCAACCGGACGCGGGCTATCACCCGATCGGGCCGCATGGGGTCGCGCGATGACGGCGCCGCGCTTTTTTGCGGGCGATGCGGTGGATCCGACGACTGAAGTGGTGTCGGCAGCGGACTATGACGCGCTTGCGAAAGGCCGCGCCACCGCCACCGAACTGCGCCTCAACGGCAAATCGCCGCTCCGGCGAATCTTGGATCTGCGCGTGAGCGAGTATGGCTACCTCAGCGCGATGGTTGCTCTCAGCTCCAAATCGGCACCCTACAAGAGCCTCGGCTACAGCAGTGCGAAACTCACCGACTGCAGCCTCTACATCGGCAAATACGGCAAGCCCTCGCTGTGGCTTGGATCTACAGCCTTCGATGTCAGCGAGGTCGAGGCCAAGCAAATCCGCGAGACGTACGAGCCGCTCGGGCTGTGCATCGAAAAGGCTGATCCGGCGCCGGCGCCCGCCCAGGCCGAGACACCGGCGGTGTCGCCATGAACGACACCGAATTCTCCGTCTGCCAGTTCTTCGCGGACGGGTCCTACGAGTACGTCAAGCGCTACGTGGGCGCCGAGGAAGCCGTCAAGGCTGCGCGGCACTACACCGACAACGTCGCCGTCAAAATGGGAATCACCAAGCGCGTCATCATCACGGACGGCGGCGATTACTGCGTGTTCGAATGGAAGGCGGGCGAAGGTGTCACGTATCCAACGCCTGAGCAGCGGCGGGTGTCGCCATGAGCCGCCTCCTCACGACCGTCCTGATATCGATCGGCGTGCTCATCGCCGGCGCCTTCGCGCTCGCGGCATATCTCATGACCGGCGCCGTCGCTCTGTTCGCCTTCGCCGCCCTCATCGGCTTAGGCATTCTGGCGGCGACCGTCGACTGGGCGTTTCGCAAGTACGTGACACTGCGTCATAAGCGCGACCTGCGGATCCGCGACGAGCGCCTGCGGCTGTTCAACATGAAGGCGTTCCGCGGTACCAAGAAGACGGACCGGTTCCTGTCATGACCTTCCGCGACCTGAGCGAAGGGCGCCTCATTTCCGAGCGGGACATCGGGGATTCGGTGTGCTGCGATTACTGCTCTAAGGAATACCGCGGTGATGCCACCACGGGCGGATTTCTGTTTGGCTCCTACGCCGCGTGCCCTGCGTGCGCCCCTGACATGCTTCGACGCATCCAGAATTATGGCGAGGAACGTTACATCAAAGCGCGGTGCCCGCCTGAGTTGTCTTTTCACGATTGGGTGATGCTGCTCCGTGGTGGCAACAACAAAATCCAGCTGCGGGAATTGAAACCATGACCGCGCCCGTCGTCCTCTGCATCGACCTCGAGACCTACGTCGCGACCCTCGCCGCCTTGGATCTCGTGATGCAAACGCTCGACCTATCGCCGGCGCAAGTCGCGCTGTTTGCGGCGGCCGAAGCGGATTTGCGGCTGGCGATGCGGCGGGCGGTTGAGCGGGAGGGCGCGGTCGTGCCGGCCCTCCTGCGTCGCCAGGCGGAGTAAAAGCGATGACTAAATGCATCGTCACCGAATGCGAGCGAGGCAGGGCGTCAAAGCTTGGCTATTGCCCAATGCATTGGAAACGATGGCATCGCCGCGGGACGGTGGAATATACGCCGCCGCCGAAAGCTGGCGGTCCGTGCTCAGGGCCAGGATGTCCGCGCCCATCGGTAGCGCGAGGATATTGCGGCCGACACATTCAGCGGATCTATCGAGATATTCCGCTCGAGGAAACCGGTTCGCTGCCAGAACGCTTTATGGGATTTGTTGAACTCTCGGACGAGGGTTGCTGGCTATGGAAAAGCACGATCACGCATACGGGCTACGGCCAGTTCCGGTTTCTTAACAAAGTCATTCTCGCTCATCGCATGGCGTACGAATTATATGTAGGTGCGGCGCCTCCGCGTTGTTGTGTTTGCCATCGATGCGATGTTCGTCATTGCGTCCGTCCAGATCATTTATTTCTCGGAACCACCTCTGACAATCAGCGCGATCGGTATTTGAAGGGACGCCATCGTGTCAACCCAGCAAATCTAACCACCGAGGGCTCCCGATGAAAATGGAAATCACCATGTCGCTCAAAGAAGCCAAGTCGCTGCTGGCGCAGTCGATCGCGCTTACAGGAGTCGGCGAGCAGCAATTTGAAGTCACCGGGGTCGAATGGGAATCCTATTCGACCAAGGTCGTTTTTACGCTGGAAACACCGGAGCCCGCCATTAAGCCGGCGCCCGAAGAATTGGAGGAAAGTTAATGGCAAACGCATCTGCAAAGAAATCAACCAACGTGGCGACGCGAGATCCCGGCAGCGCCGTCGCGACCCGTCCCTCGCCCAACACCGGCTTAGTCGCTCAGTTCGCCGGCCGCTACAACATTGAGCCCGAGAAAATGCTCGACACGTTGAAAGCGACCGCCTTTCGGCAGAAGGGCAAACAGGGTGCGCCGGCGCCCGTTATCTCGAACGAACAAATGATGGCGCTGCTCGTAATCGCGCAGGAATATGGGCTCAATCCATTCACACGTGAAATTTACGCCTTCCCGAGCGAGGGCGGGATCGTGCCCATCATCGGCTTCGATGGCTGGGTGCGCCTCGTCAACAAGCGTCCCGAGCTCGACTACATGGAGATCCGCATCGCCGGCGACGATGTGGGCGCCGATGACGCCTGGGCCGAGTGCGAGATCAAGCGCAAGGATCGCTCGCGCCCGACGATCATTCGCGAGTATGTGAAGGAGTGCTATCGCGATACCGCGCCCTGGAATGAGATGCCGCGCCGGATGATCCGCCACAAGTGCATCATCCAATGCGCGCGCGTGGCCTTTGGCTATGCCGGCGTCTACGATCCGGACGAGGGCGAGCGCGTGTATGCGAATGCGATCGATGTCACGCCGCGCGAGCCCAATGGCAAGCCCATCACCCGCGAGCCGCAGCGTAAATCCGCCGCGCCGGCGACGATCGCGAGTGAGCCAGGGGAGCCGGAACTGCCCTGCATATCGCTCGATCAGGCGACCCTCATCGCGGACAAGCTCAAGGAAGAAGGCGTCGCGTTGACGTTGTTCTTGGGCGAATGGCAGATCGGCTCCATTGAGCAACTGCACGCCGCGGACTTCGAAGCGGCCCTGAAAGCGATCGACGAGCAGAGCGGTGGCTGATCTCACCTTCGACCGGGCGACCCACACGTATCGCTATGGCGGCCGCGTCGTCCCGTCGGTTACTACGGTGCTACGCGCGATCGACAATTTCGACCGCGTGGATCCGGAGCTGCTCGAGCGCGCGCGCCTTTTCGGCTCGCACGTGCATCTGGCGACCGACCTGTTCGATAAGGGCGAGCTCGACGAGGAGAACCTCGATCTGCCGCTGCTGCCCTACCTCAGCGCCTACAAGACGTTTCTGTCCGAGACCGGCTTCGTCGTGACGCATTCCGAGCAGCAGATCTATAACGTGCGCCAGCGGTACGCGGGGACCCTCGATAAGCGCGGGACCTGGAAGGGCACGACCTGGCTCTTGGACCTCAAGAGCGGCGCCGTTCCCCGGAGCGTCGGCCTGCAGACGGCCGCCTACCAGCACGCGCTCGAGGAGAAGCCGAAGCGCCGGCTGTGCCTGCAGCTCATGCGCAACCGCTACAAATTGATCAAGTGCGAAGAGGAATCCGACTGGAGCTACTTCGTCAGCTATTTGAACGTCCACCGATTCAACCACAGGGAAATCCATGGCAGCAGCGAAACAGAAACCAGCGCCGTCGCCTGAGATCGGCTCGTCCGTCTCGGTACTTGCGCCGAGCACAGAGAACCCGGACACCGTCAAGGCGATGACCGCGCTCGAGTTCGCCGAGAAATTCACCGTAGCTTCAGCGTCCGATTCGGCGAAAGGCCAGGAGGCGAGTCAGCGATTGAATGGGCAGATCGAGGTGCTCAAAAACAAGCGGCTCGAGCTCACGCGGCCCTTGGATGCGCTTAAAGCAAAATGGATGGACTTCTTTAACGTCCCAAGTGAGAAGTACAAACAGGCGAAGACTATTGTGGATGCCAAGGTCGTCGCCTGGAAGACCGAGCAGGAGGAGATCCGCAAGGCCGAGCAGCGCCGGCTCGACAAGATTGCCGAGGATGAGCGCAAGCGCCTGCAGGCGATCGCGGACGAAACGACCCGCAAAGCCCGAGAGGAAGCCGACAAGAAACGCCGCGATGCGGAAGCGGCCGCCGCGGCGGGCCGACAGGCCGACGCCGACAAACTCCGCGCCCAGGCCGCGCGCGTCGAGGAGAAGGCGGACGCTAAGGCCGAAGTATTCGAGCAGCGCGCCTCCGCAGTGGTGGCTCCGATTGTCCAGGCCGACACCGCACGCGTGGCGGGATCCTCATTTCGAGAAATATGGGAATTTGAAGTCACGGACCTATCCAAGATCAACGCTGCGTTTCTGATGGCGGACGAGACGAAGATCGGCCGCGTCGTGCAAAGTTTGAAATTGGACGCGGTCGGTGTCGTCGGCGCCGGCATCACGGTCAAGAGTCGCAAGATCCTCGCGAGCCGGCGCACATGAACCTGATCGAAGGAATTCAGGCCGAATGCACCCGGCTCCGCGACGTCGTGATCCCGCAATATGAGGATCCGCGACTCAACGGCGCCGGTGCCTTCGCCATTGCCATGATGCGGGGCGAGATCGCAGAAGGTGAGGCCTCGATCGCGTCGGGTGATGTGGTGCGCATGGTGCGGGCGCTGGCAACGCTTAAGGATAGCGGCCGATGACCCGCGCCCGGCAAATCGCCGAGCTTTTAGCGGCGCAACGTGAACGCGATCAGCTGCGCGAGGTGAATTCGAAGCTGCGCGACAAGCTGCTCGAGCTCGCCAAGGAGTGCGCCAGCTGCGGCGGCACGGGTGTCGTGACGGTGATGGTGACAACCGCATGGGATGACGATGGACGTCCGTGTGAGCGCGCCGAGCCGTGCGGCGACTGTGCCGACCTCCGTGAGGTGCTCGCATGAGCTTCGACCGCTACGACGAAGACGACGGCATCGAGGAAGCCCACGAGCGGCGCATCGTCCGCTGCAAATCCTGTGCGGCAAAAATAATCTGGTTCAAGACCGAGGCCGGCCGAAACATGCCCGTCGACGCCGATACGGTCGAGCCGGAGGACGATGAGTACGATCCGCCCAGGCATGTGAGCCACTTCGCGACCTGCAAAGACGCGGACAAGCATCGGCGGCCGCGATGAGCCCCGTCATCCTCGACCAAGAAATCATCAGCTGGCGTGCCGTCGCCGCCGAGGTGCCGGACGCGGACACGACCGTGCTGGTGTGTGCGCCGGGTGCGGACGAGCCGGTGTGGTTGGGCTATTACGACGGCGAGGACTGGTACGCGGACACCGGCGCCGGCTACGGCAATGAGGATGAGATCGCGGCGGAGGTCACGGCCTGGGCGCCGATCCCGAAGGGGCCGGGATGAGCGCCACCGATCCCTTCATGCCGATGCTCTCCCAGCTACAGCGCGACACCGATGGGGGAAGACTGTGAGTATTAACACTAATGAACATTTCGAGATCGTTGGGCAGTTGTACGAGCGCCGATTCCACAAGCTACGGCCCGGCAAATCGGTACCAATGGAATGCGGCTACAGCAGCATGGACGACGATAACGTGAAGCAGTTCAAGCGTTGGATTGAGGCGCAGTCCTGGGATGACGCCATTGAAGAAATATCGCGGCTGCAATCGAAGGTCAAGGAGCTTGAAGAACAGGCGGAAGACTTCGCTTCTGCCAAATCCGGAGAGCCCCAATGAATTGGTACGTTGGCCAGTTACAGCGCGACACCGATGGGGGTATAGCCGAATGAAATGTCCGTGGTGCCAGGAAGCAGCCCCAGAACACAACTGGGCTTTCGTTCACCTGGCTGAATATGACGCGGTACAGGAAGGCGTCGAGCTTGGCTACCTGTGCTCGCGCGACGGCACACCCTGCGAGTTCGAGGATTATCCCTACAAGTACGGCGAGGACGCCGATGGTAACCGCGGCGAATGGCGTGTAGAGCGCCGATGCCGCAAGTGCGGAGAGTACCCACATGACGATTGAATTTGACGGCCACGTGCATTCAATGAGCGCGCGGGCCACGGATCTGGATGTGAGCATTGAGCTTCGGGTCGAAGGAATCCGCAGTCTCGCGAACATCACAGTCAACGCCAGCAGCGCAGAGGCGGCGCACTACAAGCCTGGGATGCCGGTCAAGATCCAGATTCGCCCCGGCTTTCCTAATGCAAAGCTTTTGGAGCCCCCCCAATGAATTGGTACGTTGGCACCGACTGGGCCGTGATTCCCGCTGCAAAGGAAACAAAGCTATGAGCCGAGATGTTCCAACACTTGACGAACTCAATGGCCCTGGCGCAGAGGAGGCTAGTGACTTCGCCGACCATCTGGAAGACCTTCGCCAGAATTGCCTCATGTACGCAAAAATGCACGCTGGCGATTTCCATACGGCGACGGAGATAGTTTACGACCCCGTGATCACCAAGTTGCATGACGAGAATCGGAAACTTGAAGGGCAGTTGGTGTCCGCTGGGGAAGAAATCGAGCGACTCCGAAATATAAGTTTGGACGCGATGGCGGGGTTGACTCCATGAAAGGTTGGCGCCTACGTCTACTCGGCTGGCTGCAGCGACAATGTATGCATCCATCGCATTTGGTGGCCTACGACGTTGCAGAAGGCGCCTTCGACGTTCCCATAGCGCACTGTCACATTTGCGGAGCGGTACGAATCGGTAAATGGGATTGGCATGAACCGCGCGCCGATTGGTGGATGCACGAGGCATGCTTCACACCGCAAAGAGAGGCGAAATGACCATCAACCGTCACACCCGGCGCACGAATACGAGGCGCTGGCCGCCGAATTGGCCGCTATGCGCCCACGATCTAGGGAGATCCACCGACTGGGCCGTGATTCCTGCTGCAAAGGAGATAGCCAAATGAAGTTCATCGCGATATTGGTCACCAAAGATCGCCGCGGCGATCACGACGCCGATGTAGAGATAGCCTACGAAGTCCGCGAAGGCGAGACCATCGAGCAATTGGCGCTGCGGGCGAAGATTCATCCGATAGATGTAATCAAGATCAAATCCATAGCGGCCGGTGAATCGTGAGCTACGACACCAAGTGCTACGAACTAGCCGAATACTTTTTCGGCAGCAAAGATTTGCGCCTGCAAGAGATCGCGCAAGAGATTCAGGACGCCATCGAATCGTTTCCGAGCGATCACGATGGGGAGATCGCGTTGCAACGCTCTAAGGGCAGGCCCGCCCCTATTACTGCCGATGGAGAGGTGGATCATGGCGCTTGAGCCGCAACCATTCCCGATACTCCACGCTGACAAGATTCCAGGCTGTCCCAAGTCAATACCGTGGGACTACCTCAACGAAGAATGGGCCTTACGCAACCACAATCAGACGACCTTCACGCTTGCCAGACGCGGCGGGCTATCGCCCTGCGAAGCGTTAGCTGTGATTGAGCGCCGCCCGTGGCATCGGATGGACGACGCCGAAGCCGTCAAGCAATTGATCGCGGCCACAACTGCCGATGGAGGTTCTGAGCATGAGTGACCAACGGATGCGCGTGACATCGCATACATCCACGGTGAAGCATGGCAAAAGCTAAAAAGAAAATGCCAGCGAAGACGCGACGCAAGCTTGGGCTGCCGCTGCACTTGAGTCTGTCGCCGCAGCATATTACGGCTGACGCCTGGTACTACGAAGAAATGACCGGGCTGCATTTCGTGATATGGGGGCCGAAAGTCCCCGGTCATCCGCGGGAGGTCCAGCACTTGCGCATCAAGTGGCGCCAGATGCTCAACACGATGACCCGGTATCGACGCTTCAAAAATATATCCACGGTGGAGCCGAAATGATCCCTCACGGCTCTAGTGCTCGCAGCCAAGCCGATGGAGGAACAGAGCATGGATGAACTACCGTTTGAAACTTACGAACGACTCATGCACGAGCCGTGGCCTGGCGGCAAGTCGGAGCGCGTTGTGAACTTGCTGCACGCCTATGGGATACATCCCTATGGCGTGTTCAATCGGCCCGGCAGCGCAGAAGCAAACACCGCGTTGCAAGAAGCCTTGATTCGCGAGCACTCAGCACGCAGCGGAGGGGTGGGGCAATGACAGCCCTGGAACGCATGTATATGGCCTACGTTCGATGGGTCAAGAAGCAGGGCTACCGCACGATCTGGGAGTGCCCTGTTAGCTGGACCGAATGGATGGTTTGGCGTTCACAATCTGATGCCGGTCCTGAGCATGGCCAATAATTCGATGGCGTCGGTCCTCCTAGAGTGCACCGAGTGCCATCAGCGCTATCAAGTCGTGACCCCGATAGTAGCGCGCAAGAACTGTCTGTGTGGCGGGATTTTGCGTGAAGTGCCGAAGCCGGAGCGGCCGGGGTGAGTGAGACACAGCATTTTACCGAGTGGGTCAAATGGAGCTTGGCTTGTCACGAGGCGGGCCTCAAAGGGCCCTATACGATATCTGGGCAGATGCACATGTCCCAATTCGTTGGAGACGGGGGCACCGCTGCGATATGGAACTCGTCGAGCGGCACCGGACTGATTTTCGGGGATGCCGCGATTCCGGCGGTCGCCAACCAGATCAAGGGGCGCTCATGAGCGACGACATCCTCACCGTCGAGCAAGCCGCTGAATTGCTTCACCTTACTCCCCCGACGGTACGGCAGATGGCCTCGAGGTCATTGCTGCCCGGCCGCCGCATAGGCAAACTCTGGCGCTTCTCGCGTCGCAAACTGGTCGAATTCATCGAGGCAGGCAACCCATGTCCCTCTACAAACGACGCGGTTCCCACCACTACTGGTGTCGATTCACGCTCGGTCGCCGACGCATTCAGCAATCGACAGGAACCGCCGACCGGGCACAAGCGGAAGAGTACGAGCTCCGCCTTTCGCGTCGTATCTGGCGGGAAACTCGATTAGGCGAGCGGACCGGCACCTGGGCCCAGGCGGTCAAGAAGTGGGAGGGCGAGCGGACGGTGCGCGCTTCGACCGCCCATCGGGATAAGGAGATCACCGATTGGTTTAGCGTCGACATGGCCCGGCTGCCGCTCTCGGCTGTGAACGCAGAGGTGATCGCGGCGGCCCGCAAGAAGCTTGCTGAGCGGCGCGCGCCGGCGACGGTCAACCGTTACATAGCGGTGATGCGCACGGTGCTGCGCGCCGCGGTCGGTTGGGGTTGGATCCAGTACGCGCCCAAGATCGTCATCCCGACGCTACAGGAGGCGGAGCCGCGGTTCATCACGCATGCCCAATTCGCCGCCCTGCTCGAGCACCTCCCGCCGCATATGCAGCCGATCGCCAAGGTTGCCGTCGGCACCGGACTGCGCACCACCAATATTCGCGAGCTCGTGTGGGGCCGCGTCGACCTGGACCGGGCGCATCTGTGGATCCCGGCCTTATCGGCGAAAGGCAGTCGCGCCATTGGCATCCCGCTGTCCCCTGATGTGGTGGCAGTGCTGCGCGCCATTCCCCGGGTTGAGGGCCAGGAGCGGGTGTTTCTGTACGAAGGCAAACCGCTGATGCAGTCGTTCGGCAAGCGGACCTGGAGGAAGGCATGCAAGAAGGCCGGCCTAGGAGGTCTGCGCTTCCATGACCTGCGACACACATGGGCGAGCTGGCTGATGCAGGCCGGTGTTCCGCCCTATGCGATCCAATCCTTGGGCGGCTGGGCGGGCCCAAAGATGGTGGAACGCTATGCCCATTTGAGCCCCGATCACCTCAAGCAGTACGCGGCCATGGCGAAACTGGCCTGATGCAAAACTGACTACATGGGGGAGATGGAAACGCGCGTAAGTACTGGTGCCGCAAAGAGGATTCGAACCCCTGACCCACGCATTACGAAATCGGGTGGCCTATTAGGGCCCTAAATAGATCAGTAACTTGCGCATTCCTATGTCGTTCTTTGGGCATTCAAATGCGTCTGAATCGACCTATCGTGCTACAGAAGTGACTACAGCCTCACCGCTGCCAAAACTTGATCGCGCGAATGATCATGCTGTCGGACGCCGTGCCCTCCTCCACGATCATCGATTCGGCGCGCCCCTCCGGCTCATTACGCACCGGTGCGTTTTCTTGCGTAATGGCCTTCGACGGCGGCGGGCGCTGATAGGCCGGCTTCGGCGCGACCTTCTTGGCGACGTAGTCACTTCCGCCACTCGGCATCCAACTGTCGATAGTCCGCCATCACCTTCTCGAGGCGCTTCTTTAGTTCCTCGGCGGCGGGGCGGATATCGCGTCCTCGATCCACTGGCTGACCTCGCCCTTCTGTGGGATCGGCTGGGACGCCACCGGCTTGGGTTTCGGTGCCGGGCAGGGAACCGGCACGTACCGGACTTGGGTCGCACACGAACACAGGAGTGCTAATAGCGGGAGTGGCATCAATCTGGATAATCGTTTTGGCATGTTGGGCTTCCGTTGCGTGATCCGCTGCCGCCGTGGCGACGCTTGAGGCGCGCTCCGCCAAGACAGCCGTTGCTATGGCTTGAGACTGCGCCGCTGTATCGGCTTCGTAGGCGCTCCTAGAGGCCATCCCGCCAATGTGGAATCCCGCCGCAAACAGCGCCGCGACCATGGCGACTATCGCGCCGAGCTTCAGGTAGAGGAGCGGCGTCACTTCACGGACCGCAGCCGGCGTTCGAGCTTGGCGTTGAGTTCGTGCAGGCCGTGGGAGGTCAGCTTCAGGAGCGCGAGCTGCTCATCGTGCTGCGCGGACTGCTGTTGCCGCCAGCCCTCGAGCAGTTTCTCCAGCCGCTTCTCCAGGCTAGCAATCGCTTTCGCTGCGTCGTCGGTCATTTCACTGTTCGCCTTCTGACATGCGATGGGGACTCCGCGATCCCCTCTATTTTTGCACGCCACTCGCGCAGCCGGTCGACTTCGTCCGCAATGCCATTGATCTGGCTCGCCATCACCGCCAGTTGCGTATCGTTTTTGGGCAAAGCGGCAAGCTGCTGCTGCAGGTCAGCGACCGTACGCTTCGACTCCGCCATCGACTCCTTCAGGCGCGCGAGGTCGTGCTGCGCATTGAGCACGTACCCGATGGCGAGGGTGAGGGTGCCGATCGCGCCCCACACGGTCGCCGGGGTGAGGTGCTTTCTGACAACCCGCACGACAACCGCGGTGGTTGAGCCATAGTCGGGTGTCTCATCCACTACGCGCTCGGCGGGTCCCGCTGTGTGAACGTATTGACGAGGCCAATAACGAATGCGCCTACGCCAAACACGGCGAGGATGGCACCCTGCAATTTGGGCGAGAGCAAATGACCAACTGAGGCCAGGTTGTTTTGCACGTAGGCGATGCCGATGGCCAGCAGGCCCAATGTTTTGGTCTTGTGGACGTTCAGCCAGGCGAGCCATTGCTTGATGCGGTTCATAGCCGACGTTATAGCGGCGCCAAGTCTGCGATGCTGCGCGCGACGTCATAAATCTTCGTCCTCCTCCTCGGCCGACTTT
>Ga0193728_1000555_pt1 | contig 18141 bp, 17 predicted proteins | sample U1c1metaG_FD_143037 | JGI IMG/M metagenome (GOLD analysis project Ga0193728, IMG submission 143037) | Soil microbial communities from a riparian zone of the East river system, Colorado, United States - U1c1 | ecosystem: Environmental > Terrestrial > Soil > Riparian zone | place: USA: East River...
CCCTGTTGGCGTAGGCGACTGCTGGACGCGTGACGAGCTTGCCGTTCACCTTGAACTTGCCGTCGAACATGACCCCGTTGTTCGGCAGGTCCGAGTCCCACATGTCGTGGTGCACCTGCTGGAAGTACCACTTCATCTGACCCGTGTAGAGATCGAGCCCGACGATCGAGGTGGTGTACAGGTTTGCACCGGGGCCGCGTGAGTTCCACGGCTCCGGGTTGCCGGTGCCGACGACGATCATGTGGCGGGCCGTGTCGACGAGCGGGGACTCCCAGAACGAGCCGCCGCCGTACAGCGTGCTGCCGTTGCCGCCCTTGCCATCGTTCGTCCACGTCTTGTAGCCGGGCTGCCCCGGAGACGGGACGGGGCTCCAGCTCCAGATGCGCGCGCCGTTCGCGGCCCTGAACGCCTGAAGCGACGGGCTGTTGCCGCCGCTGTCGCCCGAGCCGTCACCGGCGAGGACCATTCCGTTGACGTAGATCGGGGCGCTGGAGATCTTCGCGTTGTTCTTGTACGACCCGACCGCGGTCTCCCACACCAGTGCTCCGGTGACCTGGTTGAGCGCGACGAGGCGACCGTCCGGAAGGCCGTTGTAGACCAGGCCCTCGCCGACCGCGACGCCCGGGCGGCGACCGCCGCTGCCGGGATTGAAGGCACTCCCGTTGTTCAGGATCTCGCCGGTGTACGACGGCGTCCAGCTCCAAATCTGGGTGCCGGTCGCCGCGTCGATCGCGAAGACCGCGCCCAGAGGGGCGTTGGTCGTGTAGAGCACGCCGTCGACCGCGACGGGGTTCGACTCCATCGAACCACAGTTCGTCGGATTGTTGGGAGCCCCGTTCGGTGCACCGGGAATCACCGGCTTGCCGGAGATGATGTCCGGGGTGCAGGTGCCGAGGCTGGAGTGCCAGACCTCTTTCAGCGTGCTGACGTTCGACGTCGTGATCTGGCTCAGCGACGAGTAGCGGTCACCAGTCAGGCCGCCGTAGTACTCGAGCCAGTTGTCACCGGCTGGAGCGCTCAGCTGCGTATCCGTCCAGGCAGGCGAAGGAGTGATCACCTTGGTCGTCACGCGCGACGACGATGCGGTAGCGGACAGGACTCCAAAAACTGCAAGGACCGCCAGAGCTACTCCGGCTGGCCAACGAAAACGATGCATCCCATTCCTCTCTATCGAGACCCCACGGGAACCTTCAGCACTCCGTACGGGAGCGAAGCTGACAGGCGATTATTGTCAGCGAAACTATATGACATATTGGAGACGGCAGACAAGAGAGAGCGGGCTACGCTTCGCGACCATGCGTCGATTTTGTGTCCTGCTGGCCTCTGCCTTCGCGGCGGTCGGACTCTGTGCCGTTGCACTTGCGGCGGGGCGTGCAGCCGCCACGTCGAGCTGCACGATCGCTCCCACGAAGGCATGGACCGTCTGCCCCCGCGCCGACCTGGCCGGGCGCAAGCTCGCCCGCGCAGACCTGCGGAACGCCAACCTTGCCGGGGCGAACCTGACCGGCGCGACCCTCACGCGCGCCAACCTGGCCACGGCCGACCTGACGCGCGCGACCCTCGCCGGAGCGCGCCTCGACAACGCGAATCTCGCCTTCGCGAACCTCTCCGGATCCGTCTTGAACCGGGCCAACCTCTCGGGCGCGAACCTGGCGAGCGCAAACCTCTCCGGCGCGCGTTTGTCAAGGGCCGACCTGGTCGGCGCGATTCTTTCCGGCGCGAGCATCACCGGCACGAACCTCGCCCACGCGAACCTGACCCGTGCAAACCTCGCCGGCGCGAACCTCGCGGGCGCGAACCTCTCTGGAGCGAATCTCGAAGGCGCGAACCTGGTCGGGGCCAACTTGAGCCGTGCCAACTTGACCGGGGCGAGGCTGACCAACGCCACCCTGAGCGGGGCGTACCTGCTCGGCGCGAAGCTGAACAGCGCGAATCTCACCGGTGCGACCCTGCTGGGCGCCGACCTGACGCGGGCGAACCTGGCCGGCGCGAAGCTCGGCAACGTCGGCTGGTTCGACACGATTTGTCCCGACGGGAAGAAAACCAGGCGCGGCTGCTAGACCGTATTACCTCGGGTAGAATGCGCTCCATGAAGACCCGCAGGCTCGTTCCCGTCGCGCTCCTGGCATCGCTCGCGGTCGCCGCTTCCGCTTCCGCCCGCACCGACACGACCAACGCGCCTGCGTTCTTGACGATCAAGGTGACGATCACCGACACCGCGGTGACCGTGAAGCCCAGCACCGCACTACGCGGGACGAATGCCATCTTCATCCTCACGAATCGTGGCAAGTCGACCCAGAAGTGGGTGCTAGGCAACGCGACGCGCGGCGTCGGGAAGACATCGGGCTTCGCCAGCGTGTTGGCCCCGGACCAGCAGAAGAACGTCGTCATGTACCTCGACTACCGCGGCCTGCTTCCCTACTCGACCACCAAGCTCGGCGGAGCGACCGTTCACCACGGCAGCTTCAGGATCCGCTAGCTCTAGCTCCGCGGGTTACGGCTGCCAGGCAGGAGGAGCGGTCACACTGGGATAGGCATCCCCGGTCGAGATGGCCGTCGGCTTGCCTGAGGCGAGCGACCAGATCACGAGCCCGTTGTTCGAGACGAAGGCCAACTGGCTCCCGTTGGGCGAGAACGTCGCCGGCCCGGCGTCGTTCATGACCCGCTGTGGCTTCTTGTTCTTGAGCGTGTTCGCCTTGTAGAGCGCAAACCGCTGGCACGGGCCCTCGCCACACTCCATGTCTCCCGGCTCGGGGCTTCGCGCGCCGACGAACGTGATCGCCGTGCCGTTTGGCGAAAGCGCGACGGAGTTCATGCCCCAGACAGCGTCGATGGTGACGCCGTAGTACTTCAGCACGTGTCCGGTGATTGGGTCGAGCTTCAAGAGATCACCTCCCGAAGGGATGACGAGACCGCCCGCGGTCCAGGTCGGCCGGCCGGACGGCGGTGCCTTGGGGATGGCGTGCTCTGCGGCACCGGCCGACGACATCACATGCAGCTTCCAGCCGGTCTTGAAGGCCCGGACGAAGGCGATCTGCTTGCCGTCGGGCGACCAGGTGGGGTAGCTGTCTCGGCCGTTCGTCGTGAGGCGACGGAGCCCCGTTCCGTCAACGTTCATGCTGAGGATCCCGACGCCGGCCCGCGCGAAGACGATGCGCTTCCCATCGTGTGAGAAGTTCGGGGCGAGCGACGAGTACGAGCCCGTCGTGAGCTGCTTGAGACCCTCGCCGGACGCCTGGATCCGGTAGAGCTGAGCGTTGATGTGCCCCGACGAGGTCGCGGAGAAGATGATCCAGCGTGGCTGGGTTGCCGCGCCCGCAGCGGCGCTGGAGGCGACCGCGAACACGAACGCGACCGCCACGAACCACAGCATCCGCCTCATTCCGGGAGCGTAGCGGCTCACCGGCTCGGTGCGTAGGCGACGACTTCGGTCACCAGGTGCGCGATGCTCGGATGCTTCGCTCCGGCCGCGACGACGAGCACGTCCTTGCCGACGGCGGGGCAGCTGTTGTTGCCGGCACGGAGCTGCGTGTGCCAGAGCGTTCGGCCGTCGGCGGCGGCGAATGCGATGAGGCGTCCGTCGTAGGTGGGAACGATGACGGCGTCGCGCGCGACCGTCGCACAGCCGAACGGTGCCGACCCGAGCGAACGCTGCCAGACCGTCTTCCCGGTTGATGCATCGAGCGCGTAGACCGAGCCCTTCCCTTCCGCGGGTGGTCGCGCGAACGCGCTCTTCGAGCTGACCGCGCTCTCCTGGGAGCAGAGATCCACCACCGGCACGAAGAGCCGGCCGTCGGCATACGCCATCGGCGTCAGGACGCCGCCGAGGAGCCCGGGACAGACGCGTGTCGTCTGCACGGGGAGCGGCCCGAGATCGTGGAGGTGCGTGCCGACGGCGCGCGACCAGAGCCGCGTGCGGGCGGTGCGGTCCCAGGCAACGACCCGTCCCGCCTTGCCCGCGCCGAAGACGACGTCGCGAGCGCCGATGGTCGCGAGGATCGGCGACACCTCGAAGTCGTAGTCGCGGATGTCGTGCGGCGTCACCTGGTCGTGCCAGAGGAGCTTGCCCGTGGCTCCGGCGAGGACGACGAGCGAGTCGGTGTAGAGCGCGGGGCCGGAGAACCAGCGACCGTTCGGGAACGCCTTCGATCCACCCCACGGTCCCGGATTTGCGATGCCTGCGTACACGTTGCCGTGGTCGTCGATGCTGACCGGATACCAGACGCCTCCACCGCCGCTCGACTCGGGATGTGGCCACGGCTCCTTGACCGTCTGGAAGCGCCAGACGATGCGGCCGGTCGCGGCGGAAAGCGCGTACAGGACGCCGCGGCCTCCGGGCGGGAAGCCCTGCGTGCTGACGTACACGCGGCCGCGATCGACGATCGGCGCGATGCCGACGAACTGCTCGAACTGGTTCGCGAGCCGGCGCTCCCAGAGCTCGCGTCCGGTCGCCGCGTCGAGTGCGAACGCCGTCGTGTCGGTGGCGCTGAAGATGCGCGAGCCCGAGATCGTGAGCCCGTTCGGGCCGTCGTTCGGCGCCGCGACGGTGTGCTTCCAGAGCAGCGCACCGCTGTGCACGTCGAGTGCGTAGACGCTCGAGGTCGAGTCCTGCAGATAGACCGTGTTCCCCCGGATGATCGGGTTCGCGGTCATGGCGCCGAAGGCGGTGACACTCGCGTGCAGGCGGAAACGCCAGCGCACCTCGAGATGCGGAATGGTCTTGGCGTCGAGCTCGGTCGCGGTGACCGCCCGTTGACTCGCAACGCCTCCGTTCGCCGAATCCCAGGGCTCGCTCGCCGCGTGGCCGCCGCATCCCGCAGAGAGCCCGGCGAACGAGAGTACGAGAGCGACCGCTCCTGCACGTGCGATGTGTGTCACAGACTGATTGCTACCGTAACCACGCTGTGCAGGCGCGCTTGAAGCCGGCCGTCGCGCTCGCGGGTGCGGCACTCGTCGGCATACCTATCGTGTTGACGCTTCTCCTTCGCCCAGCCTCGGGCGCGCCGACGCCGGTGACGCCTGCAGCAACTCCGGCTCCTGCGGCGGCTGCGTCTTCGGCGCCCCGATTCCCGGCGCCGCCCGACGGTGCCGTTGTCTTCAGCCGCCAGCTCGGCTCGGACGGGCTCGCGCTCGGCGTCGTCCCGCGACGCGGGAGCATGCTCGCCCAGGCGTCGGTCGTCGGCCCGCAGGGACGCGGCGTCTCGGGCCTCGCCGTCACATTCGAGGCGCAGGGAGCGACGAAGCCGGCAACCGCGTGCGGCGCCGGGTGCTATCGGGCAACGCTCGCCACGAAGGGCCGTCCGGCGAGCGTCGACGTCGTGCTGCGCGGCGCGCAGTCGGCGAACTGGCGCGTCGCGATGCCCGCGACATGGCCGCCGCCCGACGGCGCCGCGTTGCTCGCGCACGCGCGTGCGGTGTGGAGCTCGCTTCGCTCGCTCAGCTTCTCCGAGAGCCTCGCGTCCGGAACCGGTCACGTCGCCCTGAGCACCTGGCGGATGCAGGCACCGGACCGGATCGCCTACCAGGTGAATGGTGGCTGGGCCGGGATCGTGGTCGGCGACACGCGCTGGGACAAGGGGCCGGGCGCGAAGCACTGGATCTCGTCATCGCAGACGCGGCTGACCCAGCCGAGGCCGGGCTGGGTCAAGGTCACGGACGCCCACGTGCTCGGCAGCGAGACCGTGCGCGGCCAACCCGCGTGGCGCGTCTCCTTCTACGACCCCGGGACCCCTGGCTGGTTCACCGTCCTCGTGGACAAGACAACGCTCCGCATCTACCAGGTGCGGATGACTGCGACCGCGCACTTCATGCGCGACGACTACAGCGCGTTCAACTCGACGCCGGCGATCCTGCCGCCGCGATGAGCCACACGCGCACCGCCTCGCCGACCGCGGCGAGATCGGTGCGCAGGCTGTGGTCGCCCGCGACCTGGACCACCGTGCGGTGCTCGGCGGCAGGCGGCATGCCGAACGGGTCTCGCACTCCCTGCACGACGAGCATCGGCACCGTCACCGCGTCGAGCTCGGGGAGACGGCTCTGCGCAGGCTTGCCGCCTGCGCGCTGCGGCGGGAGCAGTGGGAACGCGAGGCAGAGCACTCCGACGGCGCGCGTTGCTGCGGCGGTTCGGCACGCGACGCGCGCGCCGGACGAGCGCCCTCCGACGACGAGCGGCAGATCGCGCAGCTCGCCGGCACGGAGATGCTCGATCACCGCCGTCCACGCAGCGTCGAGTTGATGCGCGGGCGCCGGCGAGCGCCTCCCCGCGACGCGGTACGGCTGCTCGACGAGCACGACGCTCAGTCCCGCCGCGCGCGCGGCGCCGACAGCGGCGACGAGGTCCTTCGCGTGCACGCCGCCGCCCGCACCGTGGCCGAGGACGAGTGCAGCGCGCGGCTGGTCGACGCCGTCGATGTGCGCGTTCGCCGTGCCGAACGGCGTCTCGACCGCTATTAGCGTGCCCGCGGCTCCTTGAGCGCCTCGAGGCCGCCGCGGAGGAACGTGATGATCGGGTCGATCAGCAGCGCGATGTCGGCGGTGCTCTTCTGCTTCACCGTCGAACCACGCCCTCGCTCAGCCAACACATTGAAGGCGGCGGTGAGAGAGGCGGCGACGATCTGCGGGCGAAGGTCGTCCGGAGCTGCGTGGAGGTCCTTGGCGATCTCCGGTGCGAGCAGGTCCTCGAGCTGCGCAATCCGAGCGCGCATGCGGGTGCGAAGGATCTCGTCGCTGTCGACGCACACGCGCAGCCGCTCGTCGTGCTCGCTCTCCTCACGCTCGTTCAGCGTGAGGATGAACGTGCGCACCGTCTCGAGGGCGTCCTCGCCCTCAGGACGCTCGGCGAGCGCGTGCAACAGGGACTCCCTCATCACCGCGAAGTTGTGGAAGAGGATGTCTTCCTTGCTCGGGAAGTAGGCGAAGATCGTCCGCGTCGAGACGTCAGCCGCCTCCGCGATCTCGGACAGCGTCGTCTCGTGATAGCCGCGCTCGGCGAAGAGCTCCCGCGCGGCGCGGGCGATCGTCTCGCGCGTCTGCTGCTTCTTGCGCTCGCGAAGTCCGGGTTGGCTGCTCATCGGTTCTCAGTATACGCAGAATTACTGCACTTGGAGAAGATTTGCGTTCCATGCAGACTTCCGCTAATCTCTGCACCTCGTGCAAGTTTGCGAACCGTGAAAATTCCTGTCTGGATTGGAGCTGTCCGATGTTGAAGTTGACCCGCTGGACGATCGCACATCGCCGGATCGTCGTCGTCTCCTGGATCGTCCTCGCCGTCGGCGTGCTCGCCGTCTCGCAGGCGATCGGCAAGCGGAACGCGAACAATTTCTCACTTCCGAACACCGACTCGCAGCGTGCGGTCGACCTGCTCCAGAGCCGCTTCCCCGCGCAGGCCGGTGACGCCGACCAGATCGTCTTCCGGACGCGCACCGGCACGCTGACCGGCGCGTCGGCGCACGCCGTGATCGCGCCGATGCTCGCGCGCATCGCCAAGCTTCCCCATGTCGCAGGCGTCGTGAGCCCGTATGACGCAGGTGCGAGCGCGATCGCGAAGGCCGGCACGATCGGCTTCGCGACGGTCGAGTTCGACCAGAAAGCGAATCAGCTGCCGAAGGCGGCGATCGACCGCGTGATCAACACGGCCGAGGCCGTGCGCTCGCCTGCGCTTCAGGTGGAGCTCGGCGGCCAGGCGATCGAACAGTCCCAACAGTCGAGCCTCGGCTTCGCCACGGGTGTCGGCCTTCTCGCCGCAATCGTCGTGCTGCTGATCAGCTTCGGCTCGCTGCTCGCGATGGGCCTCCCGATCGTGACGGCGCTATTCGGCCTCGGAGCCGGGCTTGGCGTGATCGGTCTCGGCAGCCATCTCGTCGACATGGTCGACTTCTCCTCCGAGCTGGCGCTGATGATCGGGCTCGGCGTCGGCATCGACTACGCCCTCTTCATCGTCACGCGCTTCCGCGATGCGTACCGCGAGAACGGCGGCGACGTGCGCGCTGCCGTCGAGCTCGCGATGAACACCGCGGGCCGCGCGATCCTCTTCGCAGGCGCCACGGTCGTGATCGCGCTGCTCGGCATGTTCGCGCTCGGCGTCAGCTTCCTCTACGGCGTCGCGATCGCTGCGTCGCTCGGCGTCCTCACCGTGCTCGCGGCGTCGCTCACACTGCTTCCCGCGCTGCTGATGTTCAGCGGCAAGCGCGTCGGACGCGTCCGGCAGCGCTCGCGGGCACGCGAGCCGCGTGCGGGCTTCTGGCTCCGCTGGGTCGGCATGATCCAGCGCCGCCCGGTGTGGGCGGCTCTCGTATCGACCGTACTGCTGCTCACCCTCGCCGTACCGGCGCTCGGCCTGCGGCTCGGCGCGAGTGACGCCGGCAACGACCCGGCGACGCACACGACACGCCATGCGTACGACCTGCTTGCACAAGGCTTCGGCAGCGGCTTCAACGGTCCGTTGCTGGTCGCCGTCGGTCTTCCCGGCAAGGGCGCCGACGCCGGGCTTCTACGCCTCACGACCGCGCTGCGGCATACCCCCGGGATCGCCTCCGTTGCCGCGCCGCGCCTCAATGCCGCGCGCAACACCGCAGCGATCGCCGTCTACCCAACGACGTCGCCGCAGAGCGCCCAGACGACGAGCCTCGTCAAGCGATTGCGCAGTGACGTGCTGCCCCCGCTTGCCACGGCGACCGGCGCAACCATCTTCGTCGGCGGCGCGACTGCGACGCAGGTCGACTTCGCGCACGTTCTCTCCGGGAAGCTGCCGCTCTTCATCGGACTCGTCGTGCTGCTCTCGGCGATCCTCTTGCTCATCGTCTTCCGCTCGCTGTTGATTCCGGTGCAGGCGGCGCTCATGAACCTGCTCTCGATCGCCGCGGCACTCGGCGTCGTGCAGGCGATCTTCGAGCGGGGCTGGCTCGGCGGACTGATCGGCGTGCAGGCCGGGCCGATCGACGCGTTCATCCCAGTGATGGTGTTCGCGATCGTCTTCGGGCTCTCGATGGACTACGAGGTGTTTCTTGTCTCCCGCATCCACGAAGAGTGGCAGCACCGCGACGACGCAAGCGCGGCCGTGCGGGAAGGCGTCGCCAACACCGGCCGCGTGATCACCGCCGCGGCAGCCGTCATGGTCGTCGTCTTCGCATCGTTCGCCGCGGGAGACGACCGCGTGCTCAAGTTGTTCGGCGTCGCAATGGCGACGGCCGTCTTCCTCGACGCGATCGTTATCCGCAGCATCCTCATGCCTGCGGTGCTCGAGCTGTTCGGCCGCTGGACGTGGGCCTTCCCGAGCTGGGCCGACCGCCGGCTCCCGCGGCTCGCGATCGAGCCCGCATCACCTCTGCCGTCAGCGCCCGCGCTTGAAGAAGCGGCCTAGCGCTCGAGCTCGTACTCGGCCGCGACGAACTTCGGCACGACCATCCGCCACGCGTCGTAGACGAGCTCGCGCATCTCGGCGACGTCGATCGCCCCGAGTCGGACCTGCGCCCAGTTGAAGCGCAGGTCCGACTCGCTCGGCATCAGGAACTTCTCCGGCTCGGTGCCGACAAGCCACTCGCGCTCCTCCTTCGGGAACGCGAAGCCCATCACGGTCTCGTCGCGTGAGAACGACACGTAGACGATCTGCCCGACGCGGAACTTCACGCGGCCGTACACGTAGGCCTCGTAGGAACGGGGGAAGCCGGCGACGAATTCGCGCACGTCCTCGACGGTGACCACGGGTTTCAGCTTCAGGCCGAGATCAGTCTGTCCACCAGTCGTCGACCCGCACTCCGTCGCCGCCCTCCGGCCGGTCGGCCCCGATCGCGATCAGCTCGAGGCCGCCGGGGCCGCCTTCGAAGCCGCGAACGACAGACGGGGCGACACGGACAACGTCCCACTGAGCGAGCTCGACGATCTCGTCGTCGAGGCGGACGCGACCCGAGCCGGACACGACGACGTAGGCCTCCTCCTGCTCACGGTGGCTGTGGCCCAGCGGGGAGCGAAAGCCCGGCGCGTAGCGGAAGTAGCTGACGCCGAGATGCTCGGAGCCGAGGTGCTTGCGGGCGATGCGCGCCTCGAGGTCGTCGCCGCGCTCGGCCGCTGAGTCCTCGACGTCGCTCCTCAGGTTGACACGCGTGTAGTCGGACATTCGTTCCTCCTGTTCGGGGTCATCGTCGGCGCAACCAGTCGGCGAGATCTTGGAACACCCCAGGAACGAACCCCGGTGATGTGCGCTCCTCCGCAATCGTGCCGTTCGCGGTGAGGCGCAGCGAGTGCGCTCCGCCCGGATAGACGTGCACCGTGAACGCGTGGGCACCGGTGGTCTCGATCGTGTTCAGGTTCGCGAGCGTCTCGGGCGTGTACATGCGCTTGTCGGCGGCACCCTGCTGCCACAGAACGGGTATGCGGAGTGCCGCCAGATCGCGCCGAGGGTCGTAGCCGCTGTCGGCTACGCCGTCGAGCGCCGTGCGGATCGTTGCATCGTCCGGCGCGAGGAGCCCGTCGTTCGTCAGCGCGCCGTACGCGAGCTGGCGGCCCACCGACATCGCGGGGCCGGACTGCAGCGCCGCAAAGCGCACGTGCGGTGAGCGCGCCGCAGCGATCGCGATCGTCCAGCCGGCCTGGCTTCCACCCGAGAGGCCGATGCGCGTCGCATCGATGTCATGACGGCGGCGCAGCCACTCGACGCCGGCGAGTGCGTCGCCCGCGAGCGCCTGGAGATTCGCATCCGTCGCTGCCCGCACGTAGTGCCCGGTCGATGCGCCGACGCCGCGCTTGTCGTACGAGAGGACGGCGAAGCCGCGAGACGCGAAGAACAAGGCCCAGAGGTCGTACGTGTCGACGTGCGCAGGCACCGACCCCGGCACGATCACGACAGCCGGGAACGGGCCTCGACCCGTCGGGCGCACGAGCCTTCCTGCGAGCCGGATGCCGGCGCTCAACAACGTCGCTCGCTCGGTGACGAGTGGGAGCCGCGATGCCGTGCGCCCGTCGCGCCGAAGCCCGCTGACGCGGCCTGCAGCAGTAACGAGACTGACGCGCACGCTGACCGGTTCCGGGACCGAGACGCCCGGCCCACCGACGAACGAGCCGAGCGACCGCTGCGTCAGCTGACGGAGCGCACCCGACCGGTAGTCGACGAGGCGCAGAGCGCCGTCCTGCTCGACGAGCGAGACGACCGAGCCGTCGGCGAAGCGGTACGCGCCGACGGCAGCCTGCAGATCGGAGGCACCGGCACCGGAAGGTAGAGCGCAGGCTACGAAAAGGGCCGCGACTCACACGCACGGACGAGCGGACGACTCCTACAGGCCGCTTGAGGAGCGCTTGTCCTTCGCCGCAGCCTTCTTGCCGGCGCGGCGTTCCTTCAGCGTCTTCTGCGGCGCCTTCTTTGCCAACTGCTTCGGCTTCTGCTGACCTTTCATCGAGCGCCTCCGATCGGAAGAAATCGCGAGCCGGGCCTCGCCGACTCCGCTTCGGCAGCATAGCCCGGCACCCGGCCGTCTCCATAGATGATGCGCGGTGTGATCCTCGCCGTCGACCAGGGAACGACCGGTACGACGTGCCTCGTCGTCGACGACGCGCTCGAGGTCGTGGGCCGCGGCTATGCGTCGGTGAGCATCGCGACGCCGAGTGCGGGCTGGGTCGAGCAGGATCCCGAAGAGCTGTGGGCAAGCGTCGGACGCGCGGCCGAGGCGGCGCTCGCGGACGCCGCGCTGTCTCCGTCTGCGCTGGATGCGATCGGGATCGCGAACCAGCGCGAGACGACGATCGTCTGGGACCGCACCTCGGGTGAGCCGGTGCATCCGGCGATCGTGTGGCAGGACAGACGCACGGCCGACCGGTGTCGCGAGCTGCCGGCCGACACGATCCGTGCGCGCACCGGGTTGACGCCCGACCCGTACTTCTCCGCGACGAAGCTCGAATGGATCCTCCGCGAGACGGGCGTACGCGACGGGCTTGCGTTCGGAACGGTCGACACCTGGCTGTTGTGGAAGCTCACGGGCGGCGCGGTGCACGCGACCGACGTGTCGAACGCGTCGCGCACGATGCTGCTCGACCTCGCGACACTCGCATGGAGCGACGAGCTGCTCGAGCTCTTCTCCGTTCCGCGTGCGCTGCTACCTGAGGTGCATGCATCGGCAGAGCTGTTCGGCGAGGCGACGCTCCTCGGTGCGACGTTGCCGGTCGCGGCGCTCGCCGGCGATCAGCAGTCGTCGCTCTACGCGCACGGGGACGCGAAGGCGACGCTCGGCACCGGCGCGTTCGTCCTCGTTGGAACCGGCACGGATTGCTCGACGCCGCCGGCCGGTCTCGTACGCACGGCCGCGGCAGGAACCGATCGCAGCTACGCGCTCGAAGGGTCGGTCTTCGTCGCGGGCGCCGCGGTGCAGTGGCTGCGTGACGGGCTCGGGCTCATCGCAGACTCCGCGGAGAGCGAGGAGCTCGCGCTGTCGGTCGAGTCGGCGGACGGCGTGTACTTCGTCCCGGCGCTCACCGGGCTCGGCTCTCCGCACTGGGCGCCGGATGCACGCGGGCTCATCTGCGGCATCACGCGCGGTACGCGGCGAGAGCATCTCGTGCGCGCTGCGCTCGAGGCGACGGCCTACCAGTTGCTCGACGTCGTCGACGTGATGGAGAAGCGTCCGGCGGTGCTTCGCGTCGACGGCGGCGCCTCGGCGAACGGATTCCTCGTGCAGTTTCTCGCCGACGTGCTCGCGCTTCCTGTCGAGGTCGCAGCGGAGCGCGAGACGACGGCGCTCGGAGGCGTCGCGCTCGGACGGTGGACGCAGGCAGATGTTGCGTCGTTCCGACGGACGTCGGCGCGCTACGAGCCGCAGCGCGACGTCACGGAGCTCGTCGCCGGCTGGCGCGACGCGCTGCGGCGGACACTTGTTTAGGAGTGAGCTTCGACGGCTTCGAGCTCGTGCTCGTCGTCGTGGGTGCGCAGCAGCAGCCCGCCGACGACGAGTAGGAGCACCTCGACCAGCGTGATCGCGACGCGGTTGAGGACGGTCGCGCCGAGCGCGGCGCCCTGGCTCGACACGGCGAGCATCAGCCCGTACATCGACGCCTCGCGCGGGCCGAGGCCCGACGGCGCGAAGAACGACAGCACGGCGACGATCGCACCCACCGCGCCGACGCCTCCGAGGAAGACGATCGTCGACACCGACGGATGCGCCCCAACCGAGCGCAGCAAGAGCCAGAGGCCCGTGCCCCCCACGATCCACGTGCCCGAGTAGAAGACGAGCAGGACCAGCATCGTCGACCCACGCAGCGGCGGCAGATCGTGATGCCCGAGCTTCTTCAACACCTTCGACGCGAGCGGACGGAACACGCGGGGATGCAGGAGCACGGCGACGACAACGCCGAACGCGACGAGCGGCGCGAGCGGCGCGTCGACACCCTTCACCCACGCGAGCGACACGACGAAGACGATCACGCCCGCGACGGCGGAGATGCCCGCCTCGAGCAGCATCGACGCGGTGACGAGCGCTGCGTCGTGAACGCCTGCGCGCCGGGCTGCGACGACGCGCGCTGCTGGCGTCCACACGCCGCCGGGGATGTACTTCGCGAGCATCGAGACCATCTCGGCGCGCAGTGCGGCGGGATACGAGAGGTGGATGTTCCAGTCGGCGAGGATGCGCATCCATCCGAGCACGAACACGAGGTAGTACGCAGCAACCGCGACGCACGCGAGCACGAACAGCACCGGGTCCGCGTTGCGAAGGTCGTCGGCAGCGGCGTGGAACGACCCGCGCACCGCCCAGCCGACGGAGCCGAGGAAGACCGCGAGCAGCGCGAGCTCCGCGGCGATGATCGCGCGCGGGTGTGCCGAAGCGAAACGGCGAAGCGAATTCAGGCGGGACCCCACCCACCCATCGTTGCTACGCCTCAGACGCTGGTCAAATCCCTGACGCCGGTCAGGTGGTGTTCGAGCCAGTCGGCGGTCAGCCGGTAGCCGCGAATCTCGTTCGTGTACCGCGTGAAGCCGTGGCCCTCGTCCTCGAAGACCTCGTACTCGACCTCGCGACCGAGCTCCCGCAGGCGCTCGACCATCTGATCGGACTCGGCCTTGACGACGCGCGGGTCCTTCGCTCCCTGGATCACGAGCAGCGCAGCGCGCACCTGGTCGACGTATGTGATCGGCGAGCGCTCGCGCAGGAAGTCGGCCTCCGTGTCGGGATCGCCGACCCACTTCGCCATGAACCTGACCCACTGCGGCGGTACGGCGCGCACGAACGTCAGCAGATTCGACGGGCCGACGATGTCGACCGCGGCGCGCCAGTACTCGGGCAGGCGCGTGACGCACGTGAGCGTCGCGAATCCGCCGTACGAGCCGCCGTAGACGCCGAGCCGGTCGCCGTCGACATAGTCCTGGGCCTTCAGCCACTCCGCCGCGTGGCGCCAGTCCTCCATGTCGGCGCCGCCCCAGTCGTGGTGGATGAGCTTCTGGTACGTCTTGCCGTAGCCCGTGGAGCCGCGGATGTTCGTGGCGAGCACTCCGATGCCGCGGTCGAGGAGGTACTGGAAGAGCGGCCGGTACGCCGGCTTCTCCTGCGCCTCGGGACCGCCGTGGATCGCGACGACGAACGGCGCGGGCTCGTTGCCGTCGGGGCGGTAGAGCCACGCGGGAATCTCGCGGCCGTCGAAGCTCGCGTAGCGGATGAGCTCCGGCTCGCGCAGCGCCAGCGCCGAGAGGCCGGCCGAGCGGCTCTCGGTGACGGGGCGCGCCTCGCCGGTCGCGGTCTCGACGACGTAGATCTCGGGCGGACGGGCGGGCTGGTCCCAGGCGAGCGCAGCGCGCGAGCCGTCGGGCGACAGCGAGAGGCCCGAGCCGAAGCCCGATCCGGTGCCGTGAGGCAGCTTCGGCGCGGGCAGCTCGCGACCGGCCTCGACGTCGCGGATGCGCAGGCGGCCATAGCCGTCGTCGTTCTCGAGCCAGGCGATCACGCGGCCGTCGGCCGAGCCCGCGAGCTCGTCGATGTCGCGGTCGGGCGTCTCGATCCATTCGCGCTCGCCGTTAAGGGGCTGGAAAGCGAGCCCCATGAACTCGCGGCCCTCGTCGGTGAGGACGTAGAACCCGGAGCCGTCGGCCACCCACGGGCCGGGCAGGAACTTCACCTCGCCCTCGTGCGGTGTCACCTCGGTCGCGTCACCCGACTCGATGTCGATGAGGAAGAGCGACATGTCGCTGTTCGAGCGGAACTCGAGGCCGATGAGTTTCGTGCCGTCGGGCGAGAAACCCGCGGGGAACGCGTAGCGGCCTTCGCCCCAGAGATACCTCGGTTCGTCGTCGCCGTCGCGCCAGAGGAAGACCTCGCCGTCCTGCGGACGGCGCGAGTTGGCTGCGAACGCGAACATGCTCGCGTCGGGCGACCAGGCGCCCGGGCCGATCATGTGCTGCACCTGGGGCAGGTCGGTGAGCTGCTCCGGCCAGCCGCCGCCGGCGGGAATTCGGTAGAGCTGGTGGAACTCGTCCCCGTCGCGGTCGGCGATGAAAAGAATCGTCCCGTCCTCCCGCACGGTGACTGCACGCACGGTGTTCTCGGTGAACGTGGTCAGCTGGTCGGGCCAGCCGCCGTCGACGCGCGTCGACCAGAGATTGAACTGTCCCGAGATGTTCGAGACGAAGAGGACGCTCTCGCCGTCCGGCGTCAGCTCGGCGACGGGCTGGAAGCGGCGGAATGCGAAGAACTGCTCGAAAGGCGTGGATTCGCTCATGCGCAAGAGGTTACAACCCGGTTAGATTCGCGTCATGGAATCCACGCTTCCCTATAGCTGGTACTCGGATCCTGAGATCCTTCGGCGGGAGCAGGAGCGGATCTTCCGCAGCGCCTGGCAGTACGTGGGGCACCTGGGTCAGCTGCCGGAGCCGGGGACCTTCTTCACGGGCCGGGCGGGTCAGACTCCCGTGCTGGTCACCCGCGGGCGGGACGGCGAGGTGCGGGCGATGCTGAATGTGTGCCGGCACCGCGGGTTCCCGGTGGCCGAAGGCGAGGGCAAGCGCGCCACGCTCCAGTGCCCGTACCACGCGTGGACGTACGAGCTCGACGGGTCGCTGCGCTCGGCACCGCGGTCGGAGGAGGAGCCGCATTTTCCGAAGGACGAGCTCGGCCTGTGCCGCCTGCCGGTCGACACGTGGGGGCCGTTCGTCTTCGTGAACGCGCAGCGCGACGCAGAGCCGCTCGCCGACGCGCTCGGCTCGATGCCGACGCAGGTCGCCGAGCTCGGGCTCGACGTCGACACGCTTGTCTTCTACTCGCGCTGGGAGACCGAGATCGCCGCGAACTGGAAGGTCGTGTGCGAGAACTTCCTCGAGTGCTACCACTGCCAGGTCGCGCATCCGCAGCTCGCGTCGCTGATCGACGTGTCGGCGGACGCGTACGCGCTGTCGACCGAGGGGCGGCTGTCGAGCCAGCGTGGCGCGCCGCGCGAAGGTGCGGGGACGCGCATGCATCTCGACGGCGAGCTCCCGCGCAGCCAGTTCCACTTCCTCTGGCCGAACCTCGGCGTGAACATCTTCCCGGGCCGGCCGAACATCTCGATCGGCCCGATGGTGCCGGTGGCGCCCGACCGTACATACCGCTTCCTCGACTACTTCTTCGGCCCGGATGTGGGCCAGGAGTGGATCGACGAGCTGATGGCCTTCGACGACCAGGTCGGCATCGAGGATCGCGATCTCGTGGAGGGCGTCCAGCGCGGCATGGCGAGCGGAGCGCTCGAGCACGGCTATCTGATGGGCCGCAGCGAGCAACTGATCGGCCATTTTCAGCAGCTCACCGCCGCTGCCCTGGCCGACTAGCGGTAGCGCCACTAGGCCCCCGGGCGGGAGCGCGGTAGATTTGCGTCATTCCCCCGGTTCCAAAGACACAGGAGGGTTCCTCGTGAAGCGTTTTCTTCCGATCCTCGCCGTCGTGGCGCTCGTTGCCGTTCCGGCAGCGACGGCCAGGACGTCTGCACCGCCGACACTCCAGTCCGGCAAGCTGATCGTCGCGTTCGGCGACGCCGCTCCCGGCTTCGCCTCGGGCACGGTCCGTGGCAGCACCGTCACCAACCCGCGCGGCTATGAAGTCGACCTCGCCTCGGCCGTCGCCAAGAAGCTCGGGCTCACGCCCGTGTGGATGTTCTCGCCGTGGAACAGCCTCTTCGCTCCCGGCACGAAGAAGTTCGACATCTCCTTCCAGGAAGCGACCATCACCGCGCAGCGGAAGAAGACGGTCGACTTCACGACGTCGTATCTCAACGCGAACCAGGGCGTGCTGCTCTCGAAGCAGGCGTCGATTCCGAAGAGCCTCGCCGACCTGAAGCAGATGCAGACGTGCGCCCAGACGAACACGACGGGCCTCGACTGGATCAAGACGCAGCTGAAGCCCGCGAAAGCGCCGCTCACCTATCCGACGACGACCGCTGCCTACCAGGCCGTCCAGATCAACCGCTGCGACGCGATGATCCTCGACGTGCCGCTCGTCAGCCTCGAGCGGAAGACGCGCCCGACGAAGTACGGCCCGGTTGCCGGTCAGGTCGTCACGCACGAGCAGTACGGCGCAGTGCTCCAGAAGGGCTCCAAGCTCCTCGCGCCGGTGAACACCGCGATGAAGGCGCTCATCACGAACGGCACCGTCGGCAAGCTCCAGAAGAAGTGGTTCAACCTCGACTTCTCGAAGATCCCGGTCCTGAAGTAGAGACGTAGACGATGCACGCGCTGCACCAGGTCCTCCACGCATTCTTCAATCCGCACAGCTTCACGCTGGCGCTGCCCGACGTCTGGGCCGGCTTCCAGGTGAACGTCCGGATGATGGTTATCGCGGAGGCGCTCGTTCTGGTGTTCGCGCTCATGGTCGCCATCGTTCGCGGTCTGCCGGGGCGCGGAGCGAAACCGCTTCGCGCCCTGGCGATCGCGTACACCGACTTCTTTCGCGGCACGCCGATCATCCTCGTCACGTTCATCGTCGGCTTCGGGATCCCGGGCCTGCAGCTCGGGTTCATCTCGAGCCGCTCCTTCACGGTGTACGGGATCGTCGCGTTGACGCTCGTGTACACCGCCTATGTCAGCGAGGTCTTTCGCGCCGGCATCGAGTCGGTGCACCCGAGCCAGCGGTCCGCCGCGCGATCGCTCGGCCTCACGTATGCCCAGGCCATGCGCTACGTCGTCGTTCCGCAGGCCATACGCCGCGTGAT
>Ga0193728_1000556_pt1 | contig 18135 bp, 18 predicted proteins | sample U1c1metaG_FD_143037 | JGI IMG/M metagenome (GOLD analysis project Ga0193728, IMG submission 143037) | Soil microbial communities from a riparian zone of the East river system, Colorado, United States - U1c1 | ecosystem: Environmental > Terrestrial > Soil > Riparian zone | place: USA: East River...
ACGTCGCGCACGACGCGGGCGCCGGCCAGCGCGCCCTTCTTCTCGGTGAGCTGGATCGTCTTCACGCCCATGCCGCCGCGGCCCTTGAGCGGATACTCGGAGACGCGGGTGCGCTTCCCGTAGCCGTTCTCCGTGACGACGAGCAGGTCGGAATCGTCCTGCGCGATGTTGATCGAGATGACCTCGTCGCCGGCGCGCATGCGCATGCCCTGCACGCCTGAGGCGTCGCGGCCCATCGCGCGCACGGCGGCCTCGTTGAACCGGATCGCTTGGCCGAGCTTCGACACCATCAGGATCTCGTCCTTGCCCGAGGAGTGACGGGCGCCGACGAGCTCGTCGCCTTCGCGCATCTTGATCGCGATGATGCCGTCGGCCTTGAGCGTCGTGTTGTACGCCTTCAGCTCCGTCTTCTTGACGACGCCGTTCTTCGTGCCGAAGACGAGGTAGGCAGCCTCCTCGAACTTGCGCGTCTGAATGACTGCGCGGACGGTCTCGTCCTGGCGGAACGGCAGCAGGTTGACGATCGCCCGGCCTTTCGACTGGCGGGAGCCGAGTGGAAGCTCGTGCACCTTCAGGCGATAGACCTTGCCGACGTTCGTGAAGAAAAGGATGAAGTCATGCGTGGATGCGACGAAGAGGTGCTCGATGTAGTCGTCGTCCTTCATGTCCATCCCCATCACGCCGACGCCGCCGCGACGCTGCTCGCGGTACGTCGTGACCGGGACGCGCTTGATGTAGCCGGAGCGCGTGATCGCGATCACCATGTCCTCTTCCGCGATCATGTCCTCGAGGTCGAGCTCCTCCTCGGCGGCAACGATCTCGGTGCGGCGATCATCGTTCTTGCCGTAGATCGCGCGGAGCTCGAGCAGCTCTTCGCGGATCAGCGCGTCGATGCGGGCGGGATCGCCAAGCAAGGCGCGAAGCTCCTCGATGCGCTCGCGCAGGTCCTTGAACTCCGCCTCGATCTCCTGGCGCGCGAGCCCGGTGAGGCGCGCGAGCCGCAAGTCGAGGATCGCCTGCGCCTGGATCTCGCTGAGCGAGAAGCGCTCCTGCAGCTGCGTGCGGGCATCGTCGGTGTCGTTCGCAGCACGGATGAGCGCGACGATCGCGTCGATGTTGTCGAGCGCGATGAGATAGCCCTCGAGCACGTGGGCGCGGCTCTCCGCCTTGTGCAGCTCGTCCTTCGAGCGGCGGATGACGATCTCGCGCTGGAAGTCGAGGTAGTGCGTGACGAGCTCGAGCAGCGACAGCGTCTTCGGCACACCGTCGACGAGCGCGACCGCGTTGTAGCCGAACGTCGACTGGAGCGGCGTGTGCTTGAAGAGCTTGTTGAGCGCGACCTGCGGGATCGCGTCGCGCTTCAACTCGACCTGGATGCGCATGCCGGTGCGGTCGGAGTGGTCGGCGAGGTCGGAGATCTCGGTGAGCACCTTGTCGCGGACGAGGTCGGCGATCTTGACGATCACGCCCGTGTCGCCGCCCTTCTTGACGCCATAGGGCAGCTCGGTGATGACGATCGCCGACTTGCCTCCGCGCAGCTCCTCGATGTGAGCGCGCGCGCGCATGACGACTCGGCCACGCCCGGTGCGGTACGCGTCGCGGATGCCGCTGCGGCCGACGATGTACGCGCCGGTCGGGAAGTCGGGGCCCTTCACGTGCTTCATCAGGCCCTCGACGTCGACGTTCGGATTGTCGATCATCTCGACGATCGCGTCGGTGATCTCACCGAGATGATGCGGCGGCATGTTCGTCGCCATTCCGACCGCGATGCCGGTGGAGCCGTTGACGAGCAAGTTCGGGAACCGCGACGGCAGAACCGTCGGCTGCCTGCGCGACTCGTCGTAGTTCGGCTCGAAGTCGACGGTGTTCGCGTCGATGTCGCGCAACATCTCGGTCGCCATCCGTGAGAGGCGCGCTTCCGTGTTGTGGCTGACGTGAGGAACGAGTGATCCGTCGTGTCGACGCGAAGCGAGTAGACCGGTTGGACGCCCGCGTCCTCGATGCTCGCGACCTCGGCGTAGTAGTAGTCACCGCTCACGAGTGGCTCGACGACGGCGCGCACCTCTTCGGAGGCGATCCGCTCCATGATGGCGGTGCCGCCCTGCTCCCACCGCTCGACGCGATCGACGTTGTGCCGGCGTAGCCAGTCCTTGTCGACCCAGGGCGAACCGCAGTCGGTGCGGATGTAGTCGGCGACGTACGGGACGTGGTCGTGGCTCAGTGCCGTACTCGCGCGCGGAATCGTCGCAAGATCGCGCTCGAGCTTCTGCTGCTTCGCACCGAGGAACCCGACGTCGAGCGAGAAGCGTCGCGCGTCGCGGCGATTGGTGATGACGACCTTCGTCTCGCCCTTCGCGTAGCGGCAGAGCTTGCTCACGACGCCGAACTCGAGCAGCAGCAGCTGTACATCCTTCGCGAGCTGCTCGCTATAGGTCGAGTACGAGATCTGGATCGTGTTCCGCGGAAGCAAGGACGACGAACCGTCGCCGGTGAAGAGCGACTGCAGGAAGATCCGCTTGAACCCGCTGCCGGACCGCCACACCCGCTCGGGGATCACCTTCTGCGCGCTGCGTCGGCCGATGAGGGCCGCGAGCGAGCTCTCGCGAACCGTGTCGAGGTTGTGCACATCGAGCTCGTGGAGCTCGGAGCCGGACGCGATCGTGCGCGTACTAACGTACCGAGGACCGCCCACAATCGAGTCGTACGCCGAGAGAACCGAGCCGAAGTAGTCGCCGTCAACGTTGTTGAAGCCGCCGCGCGTCTCGCTGAACCAGCCTTCGGCAACGAAAGCGCCGAGAAGCAGGGCCTCCTGCCGCTGGCGCCGGTCGAGCCATTCCTCGTTGTCGCGATTCATGCGGGCGACGAGGACGCGATCCCCGGCCCGAATCTCCTCGAGCTGCTTCCAAAGCAGCAGCGGGACACCGACCATGTCGACGAGGCAAAGCACCGGATGGTTGTGCGTTCCGGTGACCTCGTACCCCTCGCGCGTCCGCAGACGCAGCGTCGGGTGCTCGCCCGAGTGGAACAGCATCGACGCGTGCGCCGGCCGGCCGAGCCTGTCCAACACTTCGAGGTCAACAGTGTTGTCGGACTCCGGCGCGGCGCCGGAAACGAGCGAGTCGACCCGCATGGTGCCGTTGACGGTCTCGACCCGCGTGTCCCCGGTCGTGCAATATCTCATGGCGGCTGGTGGATCGTCGTCGATCGAGCCGAAGTTGCCCTGGCCGTCAACGAGCGGGTAGCGCAGCGAGAACGGCTGCGCCATGCGCACGAGCGTGTCGTAGATCGCCGAGTCGCCGTGCGGGTGGTACTTGCCCATCACGTCGCCGACGGTGGCGGCGGACTTCTTGTACGGACGGTTCGGCTGAAGGCCGGCTTCGTGCATGCCGTACAGCACGCGGCGATGCACGGGCTTCAGGCCGTCGCGCACGTCCGGGAGGGCGCGCGAGACGATGACCGACATCGCGTAGTCGAGGAAGCTCGACCGCATCTCCTGGACGAGCTCGCGCGGCTCTTCGCGGCCGCGATCGATCGCGCCGGTGTCCAACTCAGACATCGAGGAAGGTCACGTCCTTGGCGTTCTCCTCGATGAAGAGGCGGCGTGGCTCCACCTGATCGCCCATCAACATCGAGAAGACCTGGTCCGCGGCGTGCGCGTCCTCGACGTCGACGCGGATCATCAAGCGCTTCGCGGGATCCATCGTCGTCTCCCAGAGCTGCGACTCGTTCATCTCGCCGAGGCCCTTGAAGCGGGAGAGCTGGATGCCGACCTCCTTCGCGAGATCGAGCGCGGAGGTCCGGAGCTCGGAAAAGGTTTGCGCTGTCGCGCGCTTCTTGCCGAGCTGCAACGTGAACGGCGGCGGGCCCGCGACCTCGATGAGACGGGCGTGCGCCTTGCGTAGGTTCGTATAGATCGGCGACGCGAGCAGCTCGGACGTGAGCATCACGTGCTCCGCCGACGACGTCGACTCCTCGACGACCTTCACGTGCACCCCGTCCGCATCCTTGCCGAGCACGGTCAGCGTGTAGCCGTTCGCCGGCAGGCTCGTCAACGCAGTCTCCACCGCGTCGGGCGTCAGCGCCTCGAGCTCCACGAGACGATGCGAGATGACGAGCTCGGCCGCGTGATGTCCGAAGTCAGACCGGAGTCGCGCAGACCAGCCCTCGAACTCGGCGAGCGAGGAGGTGAACCGCTTCCAGCGCGCCTCGGTGAGCTTCACGTCGTCGCCGTTGCGGTCGCGCACGACGAGATCGCCGAAGCGCTCGCGCACGAGCAGCTCCTCGAGCTGTGCGTCCTTCTCGAAGTAGTACTCCTGGTTGCCGAGCTTCACCTTGTAGAGCGGCGGAACGGCGATGTAGATGTGCCCGCGCTCGAAGAGCTCCTTCATGTGCCGGTAGAGGAACGTCAGCACGAGCGTGCGGATGTGCGAGCCGTCGACGTCGGCGTCGGTCATGAGGATGACGCGGTGGTAGCGCAAGCTCTCGATGTTGAACTCGTCGCCGATGCCGGTTCCGATCGCAGTGATCATCGCCTGGATCTCGTTATTGGAGAGAACCTTGTTGATGCGGTTCTTCTCACTGTTGATGATCTTCCCGCGCAGCGGCAGGATCGCCTGGTACGTCCGATCGCGGCCCATCTTCGCGGAGCCGCCGGCCGAGTCGCCCTCGACGATGAAGAGCTCGGCCGACTCGGGATCGCGGATCGAGCAGTCGGCGAGCTTGCCCGGCAGCGACGAGCTGTCGAGCGCCGACTTGCGGCGCGTGAGCTCGCGCGCCTTTCGCGCCGCCATCCGGGCGCGCATCGCCGCGATCGTCTTGTTGATGATCGCGCGCGCGTCCTGTGGGTTCTCCTCGAGGAACTGCGCGAGCTGCGCATTCACCGTCGTCTGCACGAGACCCTCGACGCCCGGGTTGCCGAGCTTCGTCTTCGTCTGGCCCTCGAACTGCGGGTTGCGCAGCTTGACGGAGACGACTGCGGCGAGACCCTCGCGCACGTCCTCACCCTCGAGCTTCTCGTCCTTCTTGAGCAGCTTCATGTCCTGCGCCTTGCGATTGAGCGTGCTCGTGAGGGCGCTGCGGAAGCCTGAGAGGTGCGAACCGCCCTCGACGGTGTTGATGTTGTTGGCGAACGTGAAGACCGACTCCTGGTAGGAGTTGTTCCACTGCATCGCGACTTCGGCCGAGCCCTGATCGGTCTCGCCCTCGAAGTACACGATGTGCTTGTGGATCGGGTCCTTCTGCGCGTTGATGTACGCGACGAAATCGCGGATGCCGCCCTCGTAATGGAACTCGACGGTCTTGCCGTCGGCCCGCTCGTCGGTGAGCTTGATGTAGAGGCCCTTGGTAAGGAACGCAGTTTCGCGGAGACGCTGCGACACCGTGTCGGCGTCGATGTCGATCTCCTCGAAGATCTCCGCGTCGGGCATGAACGAGATCGTCGTGCCCGTCTCCTCCGGCGCCGCGTCGCCGACGACCTCCATGTCGCCTTGTGGGACGCCGCGCGCGAACTCCTGGCGGTACGCCTTGCCGTCGCGGCGCACTTCCGCGATCAACCATTCCGACAGCGCATTGACGACGGAGCGGCCGACACCGTGCAGTCCGCCGGACACCTTGTAGCCGTCGCCGCCGAACTTTCCGCCGGCGTGCAGCTTCGTCAAAACCACCGTGAGCGCAGGCAGATTCTGCTCCGGCATGAAGTCGACGGGGATGCCGTGACCCCAGTCGCGGACCGTCACGGAATGATCCGGATGGAGCGTTGCCTCGATGCGCTCGTTGCGGCCGGCGAGGGCCTCGTCGACGGAGTTGTCGACGACCTCATAGACGAGGTGGTGGAGGCCCCGCTGACCCGTCGAGCCGATGTACATGCCCGGGCGCAGCCGGACCGGCTCGAGGCCCTCGAGAACGGTGATGTCTTTTGCGGAGTAGGCGTCTTCAGTCATAGAAAAAGCCCTGCAAATAGCGCATTTGCGGGCGTACGTAAGTGTATCAGAACGAGCGGTTGTTCGAGCGTTCTGCGGCGGCTCTGGCGAGGCTCGCACGGGCCGCTCGGGCGACCAGCTCGCGCAGCTCGTCGTCCTCGATCGCGGACGACCATTCCGCTGCTTCGCGTGCTTGCTCCAGGGTAGCTTCCGGAGCTTTTTTCACCGCGGGATCGACGGTCTCCGGCGTCGCCTCCGGAAGCGGCCCGGGCGCGAATTTCAGCTTCGGTTTCGTCGGCAGTCGCGACGAGATCTCAGCTGCGCGCTGCGTCAACTCGAAACCCCATACGGCGTCGCGCGTGTTGACGAGCAACGTTCCATCACGCGTGAAGCGAGCAGGCCACGCATGTCGCGCGATCTCGGCACCGACTGCGTCCGGCCACGCAGCAACCGTGTCGCCGATACCGCCCTGCGGACCGAAGCGCGACAGCTCGCTGCGCAGCTCGTCGCCGATCGGCTCCATCACGCAGCCTCGCGCACCGCGCCGGCCGTCACTTCGAGAAGCTGGTCGGGCGTCGCCGGCAGCATCGCCGCGTCGGTCGCCGTGATGAGCGCCTGACCGACGCTCGCAACCCGCGCAGCCAGGATCTGGCGACGCTCCGGATCGAGCTCCGAGAGCACGTCGTCGAGGAGGAGGAGCGGCGGCACTCCGTTGCGCTCGACGATCAACTCCGCCTCGGCGAGCAGGAGCGCGAGCACCGCGAGCCTCTGCTCTCCCTGCGATCCGTAGCTGCGCAGCTCGCGTGTGCCCGACGCAATCACCACGTCGTCGAGATGCGGGCCGAGCCCCGTGATGCCGCGATCGAGATCGCGGTCGAGCCGCTCCTCGAGCGCGGCGACGGACACCGGCGCGCCGTCGTAGCGCAGCTCGCCTTCGAGGAGGCCGAGCTCGGCGGCGCGCGCGGCGAAGTGCGGTGCGAGCAGCTGCAGCGTCTCACGGCGCGCTGCGACGAGCTCCGTTCCGAGCTCCGCGACCCGCGTCGTCCACGGTGCGAGGGCCTCGCGCGACGAGTGGCCTGCCGCGACGCGGCGCAGTGACGCATTGCGCTGCGCGACCGCGGCGCCATAGTCGGCAGCGAGCTGCGCGCGTGCAGGCGAGAGGCGGCCGATCGAGCGATCGAAGTAGGCGCGGCGCGCAGCGGGAGCGCCCTTGACGACGCCGAGCCGGTCGGGCGTGAACACGAGCGTCGCCGTCTCGCCGCGCAACTGCTCGGTCGCGCGGAGCGGTGCGCCGTTCATCTTTGCGCGCTTCCCGGACCCCGTCTCGACGACGAGCTCCAGCTCGAGTGGAACAGTTCCGCGATGGCCGCGCACCGCGACGCGTGTCGCCGTCTCGCCGAAGCGGATGAGCTGCGCGTCGTTGCGCGTCCGCGGTGAGAAGCCCTGTGTGCCGACGTGCAGCGCCTCGAGCAGGTTGGTCTTCCCAACGCCGTTCGGGCCCACAGCGAGCACGAGGCCGGGCCGCAGGCCGAGCTCGAGCTTCGCGTACGAGCGGTAATCGACGAGCGAGATCGTGTCGACGATCAGCCCGGAAGGCGGATCGGCATGACGAGGTAGGTGAAGTCGTCCCCCTCGCCCTGGATCACCGCCGGCCGGAGGGGGCTGATCAGCTTCACGCGCACGTCATCGCCTTCAAGCGACTCCAATCCGTCGCGCAGAAAGTCGGCGTTGAATCCCATCTCGAGCGGCTCGCCGGTGAAGGCGATCGGCATCGACTCCTTCGACTCCCCGACCTCGTGCGTTCGCGCGATCACCGTGAGCTCGCCTTCCGCGAAACGGATCTGGAGCGGCGTCGAGCGCTGGATCATGACCGCGGCGCGCTTCACGACCTCGAGGAGCTCGAGACGTGGCACGGTGAGCTCGTACTCGAACGCCTCGGGCAGCAGCTGCTTGTAGTTCGGGAACTGACCGTCGATGCGGCGCGTCGTGAGCCACACGCCGCCGCCACCGGAAGGATCGGTCGCGAAGATCACCTGGTTCTCGTGCACGCCGACCTCGACCTGATCGCCGGTGTTCGCGATGCGTGCGAGCTCCTGCAGCGCGCGGGCCGGGACGATCGCCTCGAGCTCGGGAACGGTGCCCTCGAGTGCCGTTTGCTTCACGGCGAGGCGGTACGAGTCGGTTGCCGCCATGACGAGCGTGCCGGCGGTGAACTGCACGAGGATGCCGGTAAGCACCGGGCGCGACTCGTCACGCGATGCTGCGCGCGCGACGCGTCCGATCGTCTCGAGCAGCGGCTCGCGCTCGACGGCGAACGTCGTCACCGCGTCGAGCTCCGGCAGGCGCGGGAAGTCCTCGGGGTTGTACGTGTTCAGCGTGTAGCTCGCGGTGCCCGACACGATGTGCACGACGGACTCGGCGGGCTTGTGCTCGATCGACACGTCGTCCGACGGGAGCAACCGGGCGATGTCTGCGAACGTCTTGCCGGGGAGCACGATCGAGCCGTCTCCCTCGAGCTGCGCCGGCAGCGTCGCGCGCAGCGAAAGCTCCATGTCGGTCGCAGCGACGCGCAGCCCGGCCTCGTGCCGCTCGAGCAGGATCCCCGACAGGATCTGCACCGACGTTCGCGTCGACACGGCACGCGAAACGACCCCGAGCGCTTGGACGAGGTCGTCCTTCGAGCAGGTGATCTTCAGTCCGCTTCCCACAGTGGAGCCCACCGTCTCTTCAGTTTCAATCATTTAAATATTCCTTGTAGAGGTAGTAGAGAGTGTGGACGACGGGGAAGACGGCATCAAAGCCTCTAAACGAGCCATGTCCGGGCTGTATGGGTCCTGGGGACAGATGGCGGTTGTGAACAGGGTCATGGGTCAACGGACCTGTTTCACCCGTGCGGTCAATTCTTGCACGAGGTTGTACACAGACCTGTCCTCACGAATCAGACGCGCAATCTTGGACGTCGCGTGGATGACAGTCGTGTGATCGCGGCCCCCGAACTCCTTGCCGATCCGCGGCAGTGAGGAGTCCGTCAGCTCGCGTGAGAGGTACATCGCGACCTGCCGCGGATAGACGATGTTCTGCGAGCGACGGTCGCCGCAGAGCTCCTCGAGCGACAGGTTGAAGCGCTCCGCGACGAGGTCCTGGATCCGCTTGATCGAGACCTCCGCCGCCTCGCCCTGCGGGAACACGTCCTTGAGGACGTCCTGGGCGAGCTCGACGGACATGGCGCGCCCTGTGAGCGACGAGAAGGCGACCACACGGGTGAGCGCACCTTCGAGCTCGCGGATGTTCGTCGAGACGCGGCTCGCGATGAAGGTGAGCACCTGCGTGTCGGGGATGTGGATTCCGTCGGTCTTGACCTTCTTGCGCAGGATCGCGATGCGGGTCTCGAGGTCGGGCGGCTGGATGTCCGTGATCAGGCCCCATTCGAAGCGGCTCCTGAGCCGTTCCTCAAGGGTCGCGATGTCCCGGGGCGGGCGGTCGCTCGACATGACGATCTGCGAGCCGGCCTCGTAGAGCGAGTTGAAGGTGTGAAAGAACTCCTCCTGGATCCGCTCCTTGTGCTCGAAGAACTGGACGTCGTCGATCATCAGGACGTCGTAGGTGCGGTACCGCTGCTTGAAGCCCTCGATGCGCTTGTCGCGGAGCGAGTTGATGAAGTCGTTCATGAACGTCTCGCTCGTCACGTAGCGGACGGTGAGGTCCGACGTGTGCTCGCTGACGTACTGCGCGACCGCCTGGAGCAGATGCGTCTTGCCGAGGCCGGTGCCGCCGTAGATGAAGAGCGGGTTGTATGCCTGGGCGGGGGCCTCGGCGACCGCGAGCGCGGCCGCGTGCGCGAACCGGTTGGACGAGCCGATGACGAAGGAATCGAAGGTGTACTTCGCGTTGAAGCCGCCGCTCTCGGCCCGGCCCGGGATCCGCTCGATCGCGACGGGCGGCGCCAGGACGTCGAGAACGTCAACGTCGCCGTCCACGTCGTCGAGAATCGCCTGTGCCACCGGGCCGACGTCGCTGACGCGCAGCTCGATCGGCCGTTCCGCACCGGTCACGTCGCGGATCGCCGCTCCGATCAGGCCTCGGAAATGCCCCTCGATCCAGTCGCGGGTGAAGTCGTTCGGGACACCGAGCACGAAGCACTCGTCCGAGAGCTCGAGGCCTGTGACCTCGCCGAACCAGGTGCTGTACGTCGTGTCGTTGAGGGAGCCCCTGAGGCGGCCGGCGACCTCACTCCACAGGCTGTCGGCCGTCAGCTCGATTTGGTGCTCCATCCTGCTGCCAGCCTCCCCCTCGTGAACCCGGCGCCGAGCATAGCAGCGTCCAGAACAGGCACAAAATAGGCACTTTTGCAGGGATTTAGCGAGGCCTCCCAATCCCTCCACAGGTGTGGAAAGTCGTGGGGGAAACTCCGCTTTCGCGCTTCGCTACGGGCTCGACGCCTGTGGAGAAGCCGGTGGAGTACTGCTGCACGACTGTCGTCTATACTGGCCGACCTGCTGGCCCAACATTCGAATTCCGGAGCCGATTTCTTCTCATGAAGCGCACCTATCAGCCAAACGTTCGACGCCGCAAGCGCAAGCACGGCTTTCGCAACCGCATGTCCACGAAGGCCGGGCGGATGATCCTCAAGCGGCGCCGTTCCAAGGGCCGCTCCAGCCTCTCCGCGTAGCGCGACCCCCAATCGGGAGTCACGAACTAAGCTGGTTGTCGTGAAACGCGCGAACCGCCTGTCCCGTTCCCGGGACTTCGATGCCGTCTACCGGCAAGGCCGCTCGGTGTCGTCGCGGTTTCTCGTCCTCTACTGGTTCCCGCATGACGATCCGGCCGACGCACGGTTCGGGTTCTCCGTGCCGAAGGCCGTCGGTGGAGCGGTCGAGCGCAACAAGATCAAGCGCCAGCTCCGCGAGATCTGGCAGGAGCGGCTCGACCGCGTCCCCGCCGGCAACGACTACGTCCTGATCGTGCGGGCCGGCCTGCCCGATGCGGTGACCGCGAACGGCTTCGAATGGCTTGGCGAGCGGGTCGACGAGGTCCTCTCGATGACCAAGGTGGCCGCCTGATGTACCGGCTCGGCGTTGCGGCGATCTGGGTCTGGCGTGGCACCTTCGGGGCGCTCTTCCCGACGACTTGCAAATACGAGCCGTCCTGCTCGCACTACGCCGTCGATGCGCTGCGGGCCAAGGGGCTCGTCCGCGGCTCTGTGCTGGCCGGCTGGCGGCTGTTGCGCTGCAACCCCTGGAGCCATGGAGGGTTCGACCCTGCTCCACCGAGGCTTGGCCGATGAACGGCGTTCTCTCCTTCATCGTCGCGTCGCCGCTGACGCCGCTCGAGCATGCGGCGCGGCACGTCCTCAACTGGCTGCACTTCTCGGTCGGCCTGCCCTGGGCATGGTCGATCGTTGCGCTGACCGTGATCGTCCGAATGCTGCTCGTCCCGCTCACCGTGAAGCAGATCCACTCGATGCAGAACCTGCAGCGCTACGCGCCGCAGATGAAGGAGATCCAGAAGAAATACAAGCAGGACAAGCAGAAGCAGAACGAAGAGCTGATGAAGTTCTACAAGGACAATCAGATCAATCCGGCTGCCTCCTGCCTGCCGATGCTCGTGCAGCTGCCGGTCTTCATCGCGCTCTACTACTCGCTGCGCGCGTTCGCGAAAGAGCCGGTCTCACAGCACCCCGGGAGCCTCTCGTTCCTGCACTTCATCCCGTCGATTGCCGACCACACGACGTCCCACTGGGGCGGCTTCGTGCTGCTCGTCATCTACGTCGGCAGCCAGATGGCCTCGACCCTCTTCATGGCGACGACCGTCGACAAGATGCAGCGCTACCTCTTCATGTTCATGCCGGTCGTGTTCGTGTTCGTGATCGCCCGCTTCCCTGCCGGCCTCGTCCTCTACTGGGTGACCACGAACCTGTGGACGGTCGGCCAGGGGCTGATCACGCGGCGTCTCGTGCCGAAGACCGCGGTTCCGGCGGTCGAGAAGAAGAGCTCACGCACGCCGCGCAGCGACGACGGCGATGGAGGCGGGAACGGTGCGAAGCGGGCTCCCGAGCCGCCGAAGCCGCAGCCGACGGCGGTTTCTGCCGCGCCACGCAAGGTTCGCCGGAAGAAGAAGGCCGGCGGCCGGCGGTGAGCGCGGGCGACGTCGTCGTCGAGGCGTCCGGTGAGACGGTCGGCGAGGCGAAATGGGCGGCGCTCCGCGAGCTCGAGCTGCGGCATCCGGGTATCGACAAATCCGCGGTGCACTTCGAGGTCGTGTCCGAGGGAGAGCGGGGCCTGCTCGGGGTGGGCTACGAGCCGGCCCGCGTGCTGGCGAGAGCTCCCGAGGAGTCGCTCCACGCGACCGCGGTCGACGAAAGCGGCCTTGCGGCGGAGTCGCGCTCGCTCGTCTCGCAGGTGACCCGTGCGCTCGGCGTCGACGGGCGCGTCGACGTGGTGGAGGACGACTCGACCGTCGTTGTCACCTGCTCGGGCGCCGACGTGGCACTGCTGATCGGCCGCCACGGCCAGACGATCGATGCGGTGCAGTACCTGTTGAACGCGATTTCCCACCGGGCGTACGGAGACGAGCGCAAGGAGGTCGTCGTGGACGCCGCGGGCTACCGCGACCGCCGACGCACGACCCTCGAGGCGCTTGCGGAGCGGACGGCCGAGCAGGTGCGCTCTTCGGGGACACGCGTCGAGCTCGAGCCGATGACCGCTGTCGAGCGGAAGGTCGTGCACCTGAAGCTGAAAGAGCTTCCCGGCGTCGAAACCGCCTCCGAGGGGACGGAGCCGAATCGCTACGTCGTCGTCCTCCCCGCTTCTTGACTGGCTCGCGGCGCTCGTCGCCGCCGATGGCCTGACCGCGATTCGCGACCCTGTGGAGGCGCAGTCGATGCTGCTCGACGACGCGCTCCGCGCTGTTCCGCTCGTGGAGCAATTCGATGGCCCGATCGTCGACGTCGGCTCGGGTGGCGGCTCACCCGGGATTCCACTCGCGGTCGCGCTGCCCGGCCGCGAGGTGACGCTGCTCGAGGCGGAGCGGCGCAAGTGCGACTTCCTCGAGCGGTGGGCGCCCCCGAATGCGCGCGTCGTCTGGGGCCGCGCCGAGTCGCAGGAGCCCGAGATGTACGGCGTGGCCCTCGGCAAGGCACTCGCTCAGCCGCCGGTCGCCGCGGAGTGGACGCTGCCGCTCGTGCGGGTCGGCGGGGCGGTCGTGCTCTGGCTCGGGCCGAGCGCCGATCTCCTTGCGGTGGCGAAGGTCTCGGAGCTGCTCGGCGGCGGCCCGCCCGAGGAGCACGACGGCCTGGTGGTCTTGCGAAAGATCGGGCCAACGCCGGCGGGATTTCCCAGACGCGTCGGCGTGGCGAAAAAGCGCCCGCTCGCCTAGTGCGCAGCATCCGAGCCTGTCGCGACAATGGCGGCGTGGCCCGCATCTACGCGCTTGCAAATCAGAAGGGCGGCGTCGGCAAGACGACGACCGCGATCAACCTCGCTGCCTGCCTCGCGGAGGCCGGGGAGCGTGCGCTCGTCATCGATCTCGACCCGCAGGCGAACGCGACGTCGGGGCTCGGGATGCGCGCGAACGGGACGTCGAGCTACGACCTGCTCGACGGTGCGCCGCTGGCTGAGCTGACGAAGCACACCGCGTTCCCGAACCTCGACCTCGTGCCCTCGAAGCCCGAGCTCGCCGGCGCGGTAGTCGAGCTCGCGCAGCGCGAGGACGGGGAGCGCTATCTCAAGCAGGCGCTCGCGACCGGGACGTCCGAGTACGACTTCGTCTTCCTCGACTGCCCGCCGTCGCTCGGGCCGCTGACCGTCAACGCGCTCGCGGCCGCCGACCGCGTGCTCGTGCCGGTGCAGGCCGAGTACTACGCGCTCGAGGGGCTGAGCCAGCTGATGCAGTCGATCGACCTGATCCGCCGCCGTCTCAATCCGACTCTCGGCATCGGCGGCGTGCTGCTGACGATGGTCGACGCGCGCACGCGCCTTGCCGCGGACGTCGAGGCAGAGGTGCGGAAGCACTTCGGGCCGCTCGTCTTCCGGCAGTCGGTGCCACGGTCGGTGCGGCTCGCCGAGGCGCCGAGCCACGGGCTTCCCGCGATCGCGTACGACCGCCGCTCCGCCGGAGCGGACGCATACTGGAAGGTGGCGATGGAGCTTGTCGAGCGCGCCTAATAGACGCGGCCTCGGAAGGGGCCTCGAGGTGCTGGTCGGCGGCCTGGAGGCGGGCGCCGTCGAGCTGCTCGAGCTTCCCGTCGACGCGATCCATGCGAATCCGAAGCAGCCGCGCAAGCGCTTCGACGGCGAGGCGGGCTCAGGGCTGGCCGAGTCGGTTCGCCGCCAGGGCGTCATTCAGCCGCTGATCGTGCGGCCGCGCGACGCGGGCGGCTACGAGATCGTCGCAGGCGAGCGCCGCTGGCGTGCGGCCCGCGAGGCGGGCCTCGAGAAGATTCCGGCCGTCGTGCGCGTCACGGACGACCGCGACACGCTGCTGCTCGGCCTGATCGAGAACGTTGCACGCGAGCAGCTGACGCCGGTCGAAGAGGCGCGCGCATGCGCCGTGCTCATCGACGAGTTCTCGTTGACGCTCGGCGAGGTGGCGGAGCGCGTCGGCCGCTCGAAGCCGTCGGTGTCGAATCGCATCCGTTTGCTCGACCTGCCCGACGACGTGCTCGGGATGCTCGAGCGGGGTCAGCTCACCGAAGGACACGCCCGCGCCGTGCTCGCGGTGCCGGATCACGAGGGACGCCGCCGGCTTGCACGCGAGATCGTGCAGAAGGGCCTGTCGGTCCGCGCCGCGGAGCAGCGTGCAAAGTGGGCCGGCGCGAAGCAGAAGCCGCGTGTCCGTGCGACGCCGGTCGACCCCGAGCTCGCCGGGCGCGTGCGCACGGCGCTCGAGCACCTCACCGGCTTTCACGCGAAGGTCGGAGCGGGCCGCGTGGAGCTCGTCTTCGCCGACGAGCACGAGCTCGCCGAACTCGCGGAAGCGCTCGAACGCGCGACCTCCCGGCTTTAGACGGCGCTAGGCTCAGCGTCGTGAACGCCGAGCAGTCGTTGATCCATGCCCGCGGGCTCGTAAAGCGCTTCGGGGACCTCGTCGCAGTCGACGGCATCGACTTCGACGTCGCGAAGGGTGAGGCCTTCGGCTTCCTCGGGCCGAACGGCGCCGGCAAGAGCTCGACGATGCGGATGATCGGCTGCGTCTCGCCGCCGAGCGGCGGCACGTTGCGCATCCTCGGGAGCGATCCGTTGAAGGACGGTCCTCAGATCCGCGCACGCCTGGGCGTCGTGCCGCAGCAGGACACGCTCGACACCGAGCTCACCGTGCGCGAGAACATGATCATCTACGGCCGCTACTTCGGGCTCTCGCGCAAGGAGTGCCGCGTGCGCGCCGAGCGGCTGCTCGAGTTCGTGCAGCTCACCGAGCGCGCGGACGACCGTGTCGAGCCACTCTCCGGTGGAATGAAACGGCGGTTGACCATCGCGCGTTCGCTCGTCAACGATCCGGAGGTGCTGCTGCTCGACGAGCCGACGACGGGTCTCGATCCGCAGGCGCGTCACGCCGTGTGGGACAGGCTCTTCCGTCTCAAGCAGCAGGGCGTCACGCTCGTCCTCACGACGCACTACATGGACGAAGCCGAGCAGCTCTGTGACCGGCTCGTCGTCATGGACCGAGGCAAGATCGCGGAGGAGGGCTCGCCGCTCGAGCTGATCCAGCGGCTGTCGTCTCGCGAGGTCGTCGAGCTGCGCTTCACGCACGACGTACCAAAGATCGACGAGCAGATGTTCAACGGGCAGGTGTCCCGCATCGAAGTCCTGCCGGACCGGCTACTGCTCTACACGGACGACGGCGACGCGATCGTACCGCTCGCGCACGAGCGGTTGAGCCCGCACAGCGTGCTCGTTCGCCGCTCGACGCTCGAGGACGTCTTCCTTCGACTTACGGGCCGGACGCTCGTCGACTGATGACGGCGTACGCGCTCCGATCGTTCGAGTACTGGGCGTACTCGTATCGCCGCGTCTGGCGTGGGAGCGTCGTGACGAGCATCGTCGGGCCGGTGCTCTACCTGACCGCAATGGGCGTCGGCCTCGGGAAGATCGTCAACCGCGGTCCCGGTCTGGGCGTGCCGTACCTGCAATTCGTCGCGCCGGGCATTCTCGCGGCGACCGCAATGCAGCTCGCGACCTTCGAATCGGCGTATCCGGTGATGGCGGCGATCCGGTGGACGCGCCAGTACTTCGCGATGCTCGCGACGCCGTTACGCACGCGCGACATCCTGCTCGGGCACCAGCTGTATGTCGCCGCCCGCCTCGCCGCGGTCTCGGGTATCTATCTCATCATCCTCACCGCGTTCGGGGCGTTGCGTTCGCCGTGGGCGATTGCGGCGTGGCCGGCGGCGATCCTGGTCGGGCTTGCGCACTCCGCACCTGTTTCCGCGTTCTCCGCGTGGCTTCAGCGCGACGAGGGGATGAACGCACTGTTCCGGTTCGGCGTGGTGCCGATGTTCCTCTTCGGTGGAACGTTCTTCCCCGTCACGCGCCTGCCGCACGTCGCGCGGGAGCTCGCCTATGCGACGCCTCTCTGGAACGGCGTTGACCTGATGCGCCACCTGACGCTCGGCACGGCCTCGCTGTGGCCGTCGCTCGCGCACGTCGCGTATCTCCTGTTGTGGCTCGCGGGCGGTCTCGTGCTCGCGTCGCGCATGTACGCGAGGAGGCTCGTCACGTGAGCGCAATCGCGATCGAACGCTCGCCGCGTGCACGCAAGGCGTGGTGGCGCAACACGCGGGCGCATCTGCTCTTCGAGCGCAATCTCATGGTCTATCGCCGCTCGTGGCTGACGCTGATCAGCGGCTTCTTCGAGCCGATCTTCTATCTCTTCTCGCTCGGCATCGGGCTCGGGCATTTCGTCGGCCCAGTGCACGGCGTGTCGTACGCGAGCTACATCGCGCCGGCGCTGCTGGCATCCGCGGCGATGAACGGTGCCGTGTACGACGGGATGACGAACGTCTTCTTCAAGCTGCGCTACGGGAAGATCTACGACTCGATGCTCTCGACGCCGGTGGGGCCGACCGACGTCGCGCTCGGCGAAACCGCGTGGGCGCAGTTCCGCGGGTTGCTGTACGCGACGGGCTTCGTGATCACGATCGCGGCGCTCGGCCTCATCCACTCGTGGTGGGGATTGCTGACCCTGCCGGCCGCGATGGTCGTCGGCTTCGGCTTCGCCGGCATGGCGATCGGTGTGTCGACCTTCCTGCGTAGCTGGCAGGACTTCGACACCGTGCAGCTCGTGCAGCTGCCGATGTTCCTGTTCAGCGCGACGTTCTATCCGCTGTCGGTGTACCCCCAGGCAATCCAATGGTTCGTTCGCGTCTCGCCGCTGTACCACGCGATCACGCTCATCCGCTCGCTGACGCTCGGGAACGTCGGCCCGGCGATGCTCGTGCACGCGGGTTACCTCGTGGCGCTCGGTTGCTTCGGGATCTGGCTTGCGCGCCGGCGTATGGCCGGGCTCTTGCTCACCTAACGGGATTCAAAATGGGCGATCGTGGATTCGAACCACGGAGCCGCGTTGCCTGAGTTGATGAGGAGGGCGCCGACCGAGTGGTTCTGACGCTGCCTGCACGGGATTCGGAATGGGCGATCGTGGATTCGAACCACGGACCTCCGCCTTATCAGAGCGGCGCTCTAACCAACTGAGCTAATCGCCCGCGAAGCGGCGCTCAATATAGCTCTTGAGGCGCGGGTTGCTAGTGGATGCGCTGCGTGCGGCGGAGGTATTCCTCGACCGCGAGCAGGAACGCCTCGTCCTGGGCGAGCTCGGTGAGATGGCCCTTGGTCGTGTCGTCGAGCTCCTTGTCGTGAGCGACCTCGCGGATGAAGGTCGGCAGGCCGCCCGAATGCGACATCGCCGCCATGCGCAGGAAGATCCTGCGGGCGTCGTCGTTCTGCGAGATCGCCTCGAGTGATTCGAGATCCTGGAGCCAGAGCCCATGCACGCAGATTCAACGAGGACCTCCGCAGGCGGGATACGGGTTTCCTCACCCGAGTGACGCCGATCAAGGGATCCGGGTGGGTCCCGCGGGCGCCGATGGTCTCCTCACTGCGGTGTCCTCTGCGGTTCTCATGCGAATAGGCGACAAAGTCATCCATCAGGGACGTTTCGTTCTGCTGCTCGGTCACGACCCGATGAGCGTGCCGGACCGGCTCGCCGAGGTCGAGGACCCGGC
>Ga0193728_1000557_pt1 | contig 18133 bp, 14 predicted proteins | sample U1c1metaG_FD_143037 | JGI IMG/M metagenome (GOLD analysis project Ga0193728, IMG submission 143037) | Soil microbial communities from a riparian zone of the East river system, Colorado, United States - U1c1 | ecosystem: Environmental > Terrestrial > Soil > Riparian zone | place: USA: East River...
CAACGGGCAATAAAATGCCTTTGTATATAGTTCATGGCGCGGGATTGAACGTGCTTAATTTCAATGATCTTTCTACTTATGTTGATCCGCAACAACCTTTATTTGGTTTGCAGGGTGTTGGCATGGATGGCGAAGCGATATCAATAGATACTATACAGGAAATAGCCGCTCATTATGTTGGCGAGGTAATAAAACACAACCCATCTGGCCCGTATGCTGTGGGTGGGTATTCGATCGGCGGTTTTATAGCGGTTGAAATGGTGCGCCAGTTGGAAGCTATGAACAAGGAAGTAAAAATGCTTGCCATTTTCGATACAGATGCCGACAATGCAAGAGAGCGCGAGCCCTGGTACAAAATCCAGCCTAAAGTATTTAAGCGCTACTTACCCGAATTTTTGGGCGGCAGCAAATCCATGATGGAACAAATTGCGGCAAAATTTAGAGATAAAACAAATGCGTTGAAAGATAAAGCAGGACTTGCTCCTAAAGCGGAATCCGCAGAGTATTTTGCTATGCTTGATGCTGTTATTGTAAGGTATTTTGAAGCGCTTAAAAACTATAAGCTGGAACCTGTAACTCATAAAATTTATCTTTTCAAGGCTGATTTTAATGACCATTATAATGATGATGAGATATACCTGGGTTGGAAAAAATACAGCAGTAAGGAAGTTAAAAGATATTTAGTGCCTGGTAATCATTTAACTATGATGATGCCGCCAAATGTGCCTGAGCTGGGAAAAGCAGTGCAGGATGCTTTAAATAATTGCTGACTAAACAATTGAGGCAAATATGCGTTTAGTCTTAAATGTTGCCCTAATAAATCTATTGATAATTTTAACTTATGACCATAAGGCCCTTTACAAAGGAAGATATCGAAAAAAGTGCGGCTTTGTACCTGCAGGCTTACAACCGTCCACCCTGGAACTATAATTTCAGCCTCGAAAAAGCCGGAAAATATCTGACCGAATACACCGAACGAAGCAGGTTTGTTGGCTTCGCATTATGCGAAGGCGATACCATTGTTGGCGCCATGCTTGGCCACTCCAAGACCTGGTGGACAAACGACCTCATCTACATTGATGAATTATTTGTAGCTCCCGAAAGCAGGGGTAAGGGGTATGGAAAAAAACTACTGGAATATACCGAAGATCATGCCCGCGAACAGGGATATGAGGTGATTACTTTGATGACCAATAAGTATATGCCTGCTTTCGAATTTTATAATCATGTTGATTATATCCAGGCTGAGCACTTTGTGTTTTTGTTCAAACCGGTATAACAAGAATTCCAAGAAATTGGCACGCAGCAAAAAACAAAAATTAGTTTTTTTATTAACGAAGAAAAGATTGACAAATAGCAACGCAGGTAAAGCAAAAAGTACTGATGCTGATACTGTATATAGACACGATTAAGAATTTATCTACTTTGGTCATGCGAATGGTGGAGTTCATAATCTTCTAAATTATAGGTTTAGTTCTTTTTACGAAAAAGAAGAAAAACAGGTTACAGCGAAAAAATGAAAAAATTAAATAACGTTTCTTAATTGAAATATAAATAAACTTATTCTTGAAAAAACCGTTAAACATCCATTGAAAAATGCCCGGTTGTACTAAAAAAAGTATGCCCCCTTTATGTAAATATTTTTATTTATTTTCGAGGGGCTTAATTAATTAAACTAATCCATGGACAAAATGAATCGTACCCTTTCACACTTTTGTATAATAGGTTTATTGTTTCTGGTTGCATCTTGCAGCCCATACAAACAAGTTCCTTATTTCCAAGACCTTGATCGTTCGAATGTTATAGCGCAGGATATAAAAAACTATTCCCCATTAACTATCCAGCCTGGAGACATATTGGGGATTGCCGTTACAAGCAGTTCAGATCCTGCTGCGGTAGCTGCATTTAATTATAATTTAAATCGTGTTAATGGTGTTAACGGCGACTATAGCCCCAGTAATGCTGTAGTAGGTTACCTGGTTGATGATAAAGGAAATATACAGGTGCCATATATTGGTACCATGAAAGTTGCCGGTTATACGACTACAGACCTTAGGGATCAGTTGTCTAAAGCCTTGTTGACATTTGCAAAGCAGCCTGTTGTGAATATCCGTATTTTGAATTTTAAAATATCAGTTATGGGCGATGTGCTGAAGCCTGATGTTTACACTTTTCAGAACGAAAGGGTTTCGATTGTACAGGCGATTACCAGTGCAGGTGATCTTACGATTACGGCGAAGAGAAAATCAGTTTTATTGATTAGAGAAATAAACGGTAAACGCGAATTTATACCTATTGATATGACTTCTAAAAAACTTTTTGAGTCGCCTTACTATTATTTAAAAAACAATGATATCATCTATGTTGATCCGGACCGCACAAAATACGCTCCTTTGGATGAGGGATATCGTACAGCATCAATCTTAATCTCAGCGGTGTCCGCTGCCGCTCTAGTTGTAACAGTTATCCTATATCACAAGTAATTATCCTATGTGTGCCCAAAAATCTGCCTCTTCACGTAATAAGGCGAATACTACTCCTGACGACGTAATAGATTTCCGTGAAGTCATTTCTAGTTATTTATTCCACTGGCCGTTATATCTTTTGCTATTAGGTATTTTCTGCGGGTCGGCGCTTCTTTACCTTAAAATAGTAAAGCAAGGCTACGAAGTGAAAGCCACTCTGGTGATGGAAGATAATAAAGAGGATAAACCAGCCCATGATAAGCCTGCGCTTGAAGAGCTTGACCTCGAGAATCCGCCGAAAATCGTAGAAAACGAAATAGAAATCCTTAAATCAAGGAGCATAGCAAGCAAAGTTGTTTATGATTTAAAACTGTGGGTTAATTACAGCTGGGATAACAAGCTAGTAAAACATGACGACCTTTACGGTAAAAGTCCTGTCGACTTTCAACTTTTAAAGACAACCGGCCTTTTGGGAAGCCATAAATTTGAAATTTTAATTAAGGACAAGAATACCTTTTTATTAAAAGGTGCGGAAAACAAACTGAAAGAATTCCATTTCTCGAACACTTTGGTTAATAGTTTCGGAACATGGCAGCTTGTACCAACAAAGAATGTTGACGCCTTTATTGGTAAAAGCATAAACATCACTATTTCAGACCCTAACGTTGTTTCTGACGGGTTACAGTCGGGCCTTATGGTTCTGTTAGTTGACAAACAGGCATCAACTGTTGAATTAAGTATTACCGACCAATTGCCACAAAGAGGGAAGGATATCATCAATGATTTGATCAGCAGGTATAATGAGGCTGAAAGAATAGAAAAAAACAACCTCACACAAAATACCCTTGATTTTATAGATAACCGCCTTGCATCATTAAAAGGCGAGTTGGCCCAGGCGGAAAACCAGGTACAAAATTTTAAAAGCAGCAAGGGTATTACCGATATAAGTAAGCAGGGTGACGTGTATCTTCAGAACGCACAGTCCAACGATAAGGAGTTGCAATATGTAAACGTTCAGCTTGGTGTGATTGAATCAGTTGAAAATTATGTTAATTCGCCGAATAATGCCAATGCCCCTTCAACACTGGGTGTTTCTGACCAGGGATTGGTAAATCTAATTCAAAAATTATCCGATTTATCACAGGAACGGCAAAGAATTGCTGCCAATACCCCTGAAACCAGTCCTATTTTTGACCCAATCAATAGCCAGATAAAATCCGTGCGCAGTGCTATAAAGGAAAATATAAGTAATATTAAATCTTCTTTATCTGCTCAAAAACGGCAACTTCAGAGTTTTAGCAATAAATTCACATCATCAATAAGAGATGTACCTACCGACGAAAGGGATTTGATAAGCCTGGAGAGGACACAGACATTAAAAGAAAACCTTTATACCTATCTTCTTCAAAAGAAAGAACAGGTTGGCTTAAATTATGCCTCGACATTTACCAATGCCCGTACTGTTGACACGGCCTATGTAGTACCTCCAAAAGGCTTAAAAAGGCTAGTACCTCTGGGTGTAGGGTTATTGGCAGGGCTTTTTATGCCAACGGTTATAATTTTCGGAAGGAATTCATTGAAGAACCGGATAGTAAGCAGCCGGGATATCACCAGCGTTGTTAGTTCGCCAATATTAGCCGAACTAACTTTCGAAAAAACAAAAAACCCGATAGTGGTACACGACAAGTCAAGGTTTGCATTAGCCGAAGAATTTCGAACGTTACGAACTAAATTGCATTATCTGCATGAGAAAAAAGAAAAAGGCCGTGTTACCCTGCTCACTTCAAGTGTATCAAGTGAAGGAAAAAGCTTTGTCGCGACCAACCTGGCAGTGGCATTGGCCGCTTCGGGAAGGAAAACGATTATCCTTGAAATGGACCTTCGTAAACCAAGAGTTTCAGCAGTTTTAGATATTCCGCAAGATAAATTAGGTATTTCAAATTACCTGAATGGCGAAACCACGGAAACAAAAATCGTCCAAAAATCAGAATTGTACCCCAACCTTGACGTAATGAGCAGGGGCACTTATGAGGATAACCCTTCGGAGTTGCTTGAACAGGAAAGGACAGAAATACTTATAAACTGGTTAAGGGCCAATTACGACGATATTGTTATTGACACCCCACCTGTAAGTATAGTGACCGATGCAATTATTGTAGCCCGCCTGGTTGATGTCACCTTGTATATTATTCGGCAGGCTTACACATCGAAAGCAATTTTACCTTTTATCAAAAACATGGAGGAAGAAAGCCATTTTCCAAAGTTAAATATTGTGTTTAACGGAATTGAAAAAGGCCGCTACGGATACGCCGGCTATGCCGGATATGGTTATGGCGATTACGTTGAAGATAAAAGGGCGAAAAAGAGATATTCTAAGTCAATATTTAATAATTTTCTAAAGCGATTTTAGATAAAATGTTATTTGAATGGCTTGACTAAACAAAATTTTACCCGGGAGAAACCAGGTTCCCGGGTCAATCGCTACAAAAATATTAATCACTTTTCTGATACAGCTAATAGATGTTAGGCGTTGAAGATTGAATTTCAGGGTATTGCATAATTTTTTAATAGCTAGCTGATGATATCGTTTTTAAAAAACAAGGTACTGGGTTTTTGGAATGGCGGTCATGAGCGTACGCTCAAAATTAAAAGGAACATTATTTATACCTTTTTAATAAAGGGCACCAGTGTTTTAGTGGGCTTCGTTCTTATACCGCTTACTATTGGTTACTTAAATAAAGGCCAATACGGCATATGGCTCACTATAGCCTCGTTGGTAACCTGGATGAACACTTTTGACATTGGCCTTAGTAATGGTTTACGAAACAAAATGGCTCACTCGCTTGCCCTCGGCGAAAAAGATAGCATTGTAAAGTATATAAGTACTACATATGCCATGCTATTCCTGATATCGTTAATGATTTTCGGTATCTTTTTTATTGTCGGGTCCTTTTTCAATTGGAACGAACTTTTAAATATTAAAAATTCGGTGAGTTACAATATTTGGCCTATTGTATTGATAGCCCTGGGTTCGTTTTGCGTTCAATTCTTTTTGCAACCTATCAATAGCGTTCTCACAGCAACGCATCAGCCATTTAAATCGTCGCTGATACTCCTTGCGGGCCAGGTTTTAACCTTTGTACTTACTTATCTGCTTACCATATTTACGAAAGGCAGTTTGTTTACCCTGGTTTTTGTAGTAGCCGGTTCGCCTTTGTTTGTTTTCCTGATTGCCAATATCTATTATTTCAATAGCGAATTAAAACCATATGCGCCCAAATTCAGCCACATTGATTTCGGCAGCGGGCGGAGTTTGCTAAGCGTTGGCGGCGTGTTCTTTTTTATTCAAATGGGCGCTGTTGTCTTGTATCAAACAGACAATATCGTTATTACCCGCACGCTGGGGCCTGATGAAGTAACCACATTTAATGTAGCTTATAAATACTTCTCGGTTATCTCGGTGATATTCGGCATTATCATGAACCCTTACTGGAGCGCATTTACGGATGCTTCCGCAAAAAACGATTGGGATTGGATAAAACACTCTATCCGTAAAATGAGGATAATTTGGTTATACATCGCCGGCGTTGCGATGTTGCTTTATTTATTTTCGGATATCTTTTATAAGGCATGGCTGCATAATAAGGTAATTGTGCCTAATATCCTTTCATTGACCATGGCTATTTACGTAATTACGGTCTCGTGGCAGTCTATATACGCATATTCGCTCAACGGTATCGGGAAACTACGCATGCAATTAATATTCGTGGTCACAACAGCTATATTGAATATACCATTATCTGTTTTTTTAATCCGGCGAGTAGGTATATCTGGTACAGTGATTGCAAACATAATATTGGTGTTCATAATGAATGTGGTTTTTGCGTACCAGGTTAATCAGATAGTAAAACAAAAAGCCAAAGGCATTTGGAATAAATAGTACAAAGACAGATATGAAAGCACATGTATTTTTATACAAACTTTTTAAAAAGGCTTTTCTAAAAATCTACCTGGCTTATATAAAAGTACCGGTTAGGTTTAAATTAAGTGTGAATGATGTGCAAGTAGGGCGCGGTTTCAAATCATATGGCATACCGGTTATAGATGTATGGAAACGAGGAAAGTTTTTTATAGGGGATAATGTGCATATCAATAACGGGAAAAGATTTAATAAAATCGGGCGGCAGCAACCATGTTATTTTATCGTTTACAACGATGCCATATTAAAACTAGGTAATGATGTGGGGATGAGTGCTACGGCTATCGTTTGCTTTAAAAGCATAACAATAGGAAATAATGTAAAAATAGGAGGCAACGTAGTTATATACGATACGGATTTTCATTCACTGGATAAGATGGAGAGAAGAGATCCAAAGATTGACTGGGACTCTAAAAAATGCAGGGATGTAGTGATAGAAAATGATGTTTTTATCGGAGCACATAGTATTATTTTAAAGGGCGTTACGATAGGCGAAGGGTCAATTATAGGAGCAGGTTCGGTGGTGAGCTCATCCGTCCCAAAAAATGAAATATGGGCAGGCAACCCCGCCCGGTTTATAAAAAGCACTATTTAATAGGCGGATGGATATAGAAATATATCGTTAATTTAAACTTAAGTATTGACTAAATCGTTAAATGCTAAAGTATATCAATGGTTACGGTGATTGTTAATTGTTAATTGAGGGTATGTATTATTTTTTTACTGTACTTTTTCTACTAGTTTCCTCCAGGGCGAATTTCTTGTCCTACATAGAGCCGTTGATTTATGTTTTTACAGGCATTTACCTGGTGGCTGGTTTCCAGGTTAACCGTTTTAAGCAGTCAGATTTCCGATTTTTTGCAAAATTCACTATAATCTATTTTGCCTTTATTACAATAAGGGCCGTGTTTTTAACGCACCTCAGCCCACTTTTTTTCTTTTTCGATGTGAGCTTTTACTTAAAGCGAATCTTATTTGTCTTTGTATATTGCGCTCTATTAAAGGAAAAGGCTGTTCCTTTAATAGTTAAAGTCACCATTCATGGTGCGATGATTTCCCTTTTTTTTTATGTTTTCCAGCTCATAGACGGAAACGCTGTCTTTGCCATCGGTGCATTTATTGACCTACCACCGCGGGTCGGAAATCCTGATTATACCAATTTTTTCTTGTTTACTTATGACAGCGGACACGCAATCCGAAATTGTGGGTTTGTATGGGAACCAGGGGCTTATGGCTGCTTTGCTGTAATGGCACTCCTGATGCATTTTATGCTAAATAGATTTAAGCTTGATAAAGGCGCTATAGTGCTGGTATTGGCAATTATAACAACTTTATCCACCACCGCCTATATTGCACTGATCTTTGTTTTTTTACTTTATTACCGTGTCAAGGGCGGCAAGCTTGCTCCATTTTTATTTCTTGCTGTACCTATAATAGCAATTATAGCTACAGAAGTTCCGTTTTTGTTTGACAAAATAGGAAAAACCTATGATGCTGACCAACAAAACCTGGCTTCAATTGACGACCTTAATAACTACTTCGAAAGAATGGGCGAAGGGCAAATTCACCTTAACCGTTTTGCCAGTGCAACTATACTTTATAATATATTTGGGTATAAACTGTTGTGGGGAATATCAAATGGGTACGGGGGCGCCGATAGAGCGTTGAGGAATGTCAATATATCAAATGGCGATGTAGATATGTTAGCAAAATTCGGGGTGATAGGTTATGGCTTTTTCTTCTACAGATATAGTCTTTTGTTCAAGAGTTTCCTGCATAAAAATGAATATGTTTTTTATTGTATAATCATATTTTTGGTATTGTCGTTCGGCGAACCTATGCCTATTTTTCACTCTTCGCTAATCTTTTTATTCTTATATCATTATGTCAGTCCGGAAATACTTGGGATGAATGAAGAGGAAGAAGAGGAGGAGGAAGAAGAAGAAGAAGTAACACAAAGGGGTATGGCATTAGGTAATTCAAATTAATTTTAAAAAAAAAGTCAACAATAGTGTCTGCCAGAATATTAAAAATTGCTGCACTTGCCTGCTCTTACAACAGGAAAGAAAAAACAAGTGCATTTTTGAAAAGCCTGCTTGCGCAGGAATTGCCTGAAGGCTACTCCCTTGATATTTATTTGCTGGATGATAATTCATCCGATGGTACAGGCGACTATGTGAAAGAGTATTTTCCAACTGTTACTGTAATAGAAGGTACAGGCTCGTTGTATTGGGCGGGGGGAATGCGAACCATTTGGAACGCGGCTTTAAAAAATGGTGACTATAATTTTTTCCTTCTCCTTAATGATGATGTTCACCTTGACGATAATGCCATTTCGCGTCTTTTAGCGGCGCATGAGCAATCACAGTTTCCGAAAAATATACTTTTGGGGACAGTTTATGACGACAATCAAAAGAAAATATCCTACGGAGGTCATAAGCTGAAAAGCAAAATAACCGGGTATGTTGATACTGTTATACCCGATGAGAAAGAATTGTTAGAGGCACAGGTAGGTAACGCCAATATCATGATGGTGGATAAAGGCACCGTTGACAAAATAGGTATTTTATCAAAAAAATATGTTCATGGCCTCGCTGATTTTGATTACACATTAACCGCGGTGAAAAATGGGATAAAGGTTTGGGTTGCCCCCGGGTATTACGGCCATTGCATAAATGATCATGGCAAACCCTGGTTGTCTGGCAAGTCGCCACTCAAAAAAAGGATAGCTTACTTATACAGTCCAACAGGATTAGCTTATAAAGAATATTTATATTATTCATGGAAACACTTTCCCTTAATGCTGCCTGGTAGTTTTATTAAACTCTGGTTAAAAACGTTGTTTCCCATACTTTACGATAAATTTAAAAAATAGCAAGATGATATTTTATGGTTTTTGACCGCATTAAGCCTGCCATTTACGCTTTTGTTAAAAGAAATCCAAGGGTACGCAATATGGCTATGCCCTTGTGGTTGTTTTTATTAAAAGCTAAAGAAACAACAACGGGACTGCTTAGCGGCGCAGAAGTATTAGGGCCACCAGTGGCTACTATTGATTTCGACGATACGTTTGTAAATGCCTTTGGTAAAAACGATTTAAATTCTATAGTCGCATTTAAGCTAATTGCAGAACCCCGAAAAGTGCTGCGGGCGCTACCGCGTACTGTGGAGAAAATCATGCACTGGAAATTCATGCAGAAACAAACGGTGACCCAGCCGGCAACGTATGTAATGGAGATTAAGGATGGGCGCGCTTATGCTTATGATGACGGAGTTTATGATTATGGAGCTGTGATTACAATGGAAAATAAAATGCTCACCGGCGTTTCTAAATTCATTGAGGCGGGGGAGTATGTAACGGATCACACGAAACATGCTATATTTTCAAAAAAAACGCTTCCTCCTTTAAAAAAAATAAATGGCGCTGTCGCTATATTATCGGCCCCGGCAGGCAGGGGGTACTACCACTGGATGTTTGATGTTTTGCCCAGGATACAATTACTCATTGAGGCTGGCTATAACTTTGACCGTATAGACAAATTCCTGATCAACAATTATATATCCCGGTTTCATATCGAAACGTTGAATATGATAGGTATACCGAGGAACAAAATAATTGAAAGCCAACTCAATCCGCATTTACAGGCCGAAACATTAATTGTGCCCTCGCTTGTAGGCGATACAGGAAGTGTACCGGGTTACGCCTGTAATTTTTTGAGAAATCAATTCCTGCCGAAAATTTCTAAAAACAATAATCACGCCGAAAGAATATATGTAAACAGGGGACAAGTAGGCCACCGAAGGGTAGTGAATGAGCCTGAAATAGTGAACGTTCTTAAGCAATACGGATTTGAAAGCATCGCGCTAGAGACCTTTTCATTAACCGAACAGATTGCCCTAATGGCTTCAGCTAAGGTCGTAATAGCGCCGCATGGAGCCGGATTGACAAATATCGTGTTTTGTGATCCGGGGACAAAAATTATCGAATTCTTATATCCTGCCGCAGTAAATGTAATGTACTGGACAATATCCGAGGAAATGAAATTTGACTACTATTACTTAATGGCTGAGGGGGAAATTCCTCCAGAAAATGTTAACCCTTATTTAAATCTCAACGATATGACCATCGACATCGACAAACTGAAAAAACTATTATCCATGGCTGGAATAAATTAGACGTTTTATGTTTCTATCAAATCAAAACGAATAATTATTCGTATAATTAAAATTCTTAATAATTAACTTATTTAACGAGAAAATTGGGCATTAAACTGTTCTAATAATCTGCAAGACCAGTCTTAATCCAGGAAATTACAGACAATCAACCCGGGTTTTACAAGGTAAATTTCACTATGAAAAAAATACTTCTATCCGCATTTGCCTGTCAGCCCAATAAAGGCTCTGAGTTCGCCAACGGGTGGAATTGGTGCATCGGGCTGGCAAATAAAGGATATGAGGTGCATTGCTTAACTCTGGGCATACATCAGCCTTTTATTGAAAAATCAACTCATCCTGAAAACCTTCATTTTCATTACGTTTTTATGCCGCTCAAATTGCAAGCCATATACAAATGGTCATCCGCGACAATGTATCTGCACTATTTCATCTGGCAGTGGTTGGCGTATAAAAGAGGTAAGTTGCTACATAAAGAATTACATTTCGACCTTGCACACCATATTAGCTGGGGTAGCATCCAGATGGGGTCGTTCCTTTATAAACTAAATGTACCATTCATCTTTGGCCCAGCCGGTGGAGGGCAAATGGCACCCGAAGCTTTTAAAAAATATTTTTTAGAGCATTGGGCATCTGAAATAAGGAGAGGAAAAGTAGGGGAATGGATGATAAAGAATAACCCAGCATGTAAAAAAATGCTGCGAGGTGCACACAAAGTTATTACCTCCAATACAGAAACACTGGAATTAGTAAAGGGTATAGGGGTGACAAAATATTCGTTATCAATTGATCACGCTCTTCCTGAGAGTTTTTTTCCCGAAAACTTTACGCCAAAGGTTCCGGCACCAGGCAAATTAAAACTGCTATGGGTGGGCCGGTTTATGCCACGTAAAGGCCTGTTGCTATCGCTTGATGTGATGATAAGGCTGAAAAACAATCCTGACATCACCCTTACAATAGTGGGCGATGGTGAAATGAAAGAAGAGATCATCAAAAAAATAAAAGCAAATGGACTCGAAAATACGGTAACACTAACTGGAATGATACCTTATGAAGAGGTGAAAAAATATTATTCAACCTACGATGTTTTTTACTTCACGTCGTTGCGGGACTCGTGCCCGGCACAATTGACTGAAGCCATGGCATTTGGATTACCAGTAGTGACTATAAACCTGCACGGACAGGGTTTGATAGTAAATGATGATACAGGCATCAGATGCAAGTGCGATACGCCGGAAATAGCCGTTGACGAACTGGAAAAGGCTATTCTCTATTTATACAACAATCCCGACAGGGTAACTATAATGAGCAAGGCTGCGTATGAGTTTGCTAAACAACAAACCTGGCCCGAAAGAATAAATACGATTGTTAAGGAACACTACCCCTTCTGATGAAAAGAATTCTTATTTACAACATTATGTTAGCTGATTTGCTAAATTCGCGCCTAACCCCAACTATAAGGAGGAATTATTGTAAGTGAAAGTTTTAATAGTCCATAATGATTTCAGGGTATATTGGAAGGGGAGACTCATGTTTCTGAGGGAGTTCCTTGCAGGTAAAAATATAGATTTTTATGCAATCGAGTTTTTTGGCAAGGGCTCTCCGTATTCCTTTGACAATTATGAAAATCAGGAGCAATGGTGGACCTGCTTATTTCCGGATAAAAGTTACGACGAAATATCCATCAGGGAGATACGAGAAACTTTCCAGTCAAAAATGGATGAAATCAATCCGGATGTGGTAATAGGGGGATCGATTGTTTTCTTTGCTGGTGCCTTGGGAATCAGGTGGGCAAAAAATAATCATAAGAAATTCATCATGTTTGATGACGCCAAGCCCTCCCAGGTAAAAAGAACGTTAATAGTACGAACCATAAAAAATTTAATCATCCGGCAGGTTGATGGTTTATGGCTACCCTCAGAAGATTATGATGAGGCCTATGTGGATCTTGTACATAAAAATACACTTCTTTTTCACGGTTATAATTGTATTGATAACCAATTGTTCCGTTTTAAAGAAAAAAAGGAAATGAACTTCACAACAATCGTTTGTGTTGCGAGATTGGTTCCCATAAAAAATATAGACTATTTATTATTGGCCTGGAAAATTATTGAAAGGCACAAGCCCGATTACAAACTTGCTATAATTGGCGACGGACCCGAGTTTGTAGGATTGAATGAGCTAACCCTGAAACTCGGATTAAAAACTGTAGTTTTTTTGGGTGCCGTTAATAACAGCGATATTCCTACTTATTTTAACAACTCTGTGGCATTTGTGTTACCAAGCTTGTCCGAAAGCTGGGGCCTGGTTGTGAATGAAGCAATGGCAGCGGGCTTACCAATATTGATCAGCGATAAAATAAATGCCAGCAATACACTGTTACAAGAGGGCGTGAACGGGTATGGATTTGAACCTTCGGACATTGAAAATATCGCCGAAAAGATTACAAAATTCATCGAGCTTGATTTGAAGGATAAGATCAAAATGTCCGCCAGTTCGCTGGAAATAATTGACAAAATGAATTATGAAAATATGGGTGACGAATTGCTTAACGCGGTTTTTAATTTAAGCCACGAGAAAGTAAAGAAATTACCGGCGTTGGCTTTATTGCTTATTAACATCTGGCATGGCCGATATAATACCGCAGGGTGGAATAAATTATAGTTAAATGAAACAAAATGCGCCAATATTGCTATTCTGCTATAAAAGGCTCGACAGCTTGCAACAAACTGTAAGCGCGTTAAAAAAATGTGTATTTGCGTCAGAATCTGAATTATATATATTTTCTGATGGTGCGAAAGCTGACAAGGATAAACAACCAGTAGAAGAGGTGAGGGCGTTTATAAAAGATATAACAGGATTTAAAAAAGTGATAATAAAGGAATCGGAAATAAATAGGGGATTGGCTTCGTCAATTATTGAAGGAGTTACCGATGTGATGAAATTTTCCGAGCGGGTTATCGTTTTAGAGGACGATTTGGTTGTATCAGCAAATTTTTTAGCATATATGAACCAAGGGCTGGAATATTATACTTATCAATCGAAGGTATATTCAATCTCAGGTTATACAATACCGATGGAGGTACCTGCTGGCTATCAATACGATGTCTATTTCTTGCCGAGGGCCTCATCGTGGGGATGGGCAACCTGGAAAAACAGGTGGGAAAATATCGATTGGAGTGTAAGCGACTTTGCTGAATTCAGCAGAAACAAAGAAAATATCAGACAATTTAATAAAGGCGGAAGCGACATGTTTGCCATGCTAAAAAAACAAATGAACAGGGAAATTGATTCATGGGCCATTAGGTGGTGTTATCATCAGTATAAAACCCAAACGTATTCGGCATTCCCGATATCATCTAGGGTACAGAACATAGGTTTTACGAGCGATGCTACAAATACGTATGTGTATAACCGATATCAGACTACCCTGGATAGCGGATCTGCCTTAGAATTTAATTTTTCGGACGATATTGAATTAGCCCCCTTTTTTCTTAGGCAATTTCAACACTTTTACAGTAAATATGCGCGCGCTGTATCTAAAATCAAGACGTATATTATAAAGGCAAGACATAAAACAAATGGATAATAAGGAAAAAGTTTTATTTATTTTACACCTGCCGCCTCCCGTGCACGGTGCTTCCATGATGGGTCAACTCATTAAAGATAGCACCCTGGTAAATAATTCTTTTGAAGTAGATTATATCAACCTCTCAATATCCAAAAATCTTAATGAAATTGAAAAATACGGAGTTCTTAAATTCTTCAGGTTATTAAAACTTCAGTCTAAAGTTCTCCGGGCGTTGTTAAAAAAGAGATATGACTTGTGCTACATTACACTCACTGTAAGCGGGCCAAGTTTTTATAAAGACTTACTGATCGTATTGCTTTTGAAATTATTTAGGCGTAAGATCATCTATCATTTTCATAATAAAGGGGTTGAAGAGGCCAGCAGATTACGGATAAACAGGCTATTACATAGATTCGCATTTAAAAATACCAAATCTATTCTGCTGTCAAACCATCTGTACTCTGATATAAAACGTTATGTGAGTGCAAGTGACGTATACTACTGCCCTAATGGAATACCGTTGAATCCATATAAGGATAGCCACATGTTAGAACCAGGTAATAAGGATGTTTGCAGATTATTGTTCTTTTCTAATATGATGATGCAGAAAGGAGTGTATGTATTGCTTGATGCATGTAAATTACTGAAGTACAAAGATGTAAATTTTGAATGCCATTTCGTTGGCGCCTGGTCCGACATTTCAGAAAGCGAGTTTAAGAACGAGGTTGAGAAAAACGGGCTCCAAGAACATGTATTTGCACACGGCGGAAAATATGGCGCAGAAAAAGGGAAATTCTTCTTCAATTCGGATATATTCATTTTCCCAACCTATTACCACAATGAGACCTTCGGCCTAGTAAATCTTGAAGCTATGCAGTTTTCGTTACCTGTTATATCTACTACAGAAGGGGGCATATCAGAAGTTGTAAACGACGGATCGACGGGCTTTCTGGTTCCGCAAAGGAATATAACCGCTTTAGCAAGGAAAATTGAGGCATTGATAAATGATGTCGAATTAAGGCGAAAAATGGGAGAGGCCGGTAAGGAAAGATATTATAACAACTTTACTTTAGAGAAATTTGAAGAAAGACTGGTTAATATCCTGAAAGATTCAGTCGGGGCCAAGTAACAAAGCCGCAAACTTATGCGCATACCCGCTAATATAATTGCCAATGCTGATGATTTAGGCTATAATTCGGCCGTTAATAAAGCTATTTTATATTGTTATCAGCAAGGGTACATCAATAGCGCTTCGCTAATGACCAGTACACCTTACTTTGCGGAAACGGTAAGCATGGTACATGACAATCCTGTTATGAGTAACATAGGTATACATGTCAACCTCGCCGAAGGTCCTCCTTTGACTGATTTCAAAGAAAATTACCTGGATGCTGCAGGCAATTGGGATATACGAAAAACAAATAAACTATTCCCCCCACTGGATATGGCTTCCAAAAATGCATTTTCAAAAGAGATAAATGCCCAGATAGAGCGGGCATTTGAAGCAAACATATCGGTTGTACATTTGGATTCGCACCTTCACCTGCATACGCTTCCCTGCTTTTATAAGCTCTTTTTAGCTGCTGCCAGGCAGTATAAATTAAAAATAAGGCTGGCGCAAACATATAATGAAGGCAGCTATTTAAAATTCTATTATAGAAAGTACATCAACTATATTTTCCGGAAAAACGGTGTTAATTACTCGGACCATTTTGAAACCGTGGACAGATTTTTACCAGGAAAGAACAAGGCCGTTAGCAAAAGCACCACTACCGAAGTTATGTTACATCCATGGTTTGATACCAATGATATATTAGCAGACCATTATGAACCGGATACGCTGGCAAAATGGATAGATTTTTTAAATAACCAGTGAGTTATCTGGGTACTTTTGAGGCATTTTGAAATTATTCGACTATTCGATTCTTGCCTTCGGACATCCGCTTTTTTCTGAATGAATCCAAATGCCTATTAACAATGTATGTTGGCATATTACAGGAATTGCTACTACAAAAAAAGCCGATATTTTCGTCTATTGCCTGTTTATCATTAAACTGAACGATTTATTTTCAATCTACTAATAATACGTTGTAATTGGTTAAAAAAATACTATCAATTTAATAGAGTTTATAGTACTTATTCACCATGTATTAAATTACTCAAATGGGGAGTTTATTACCCACCCATTCATGAGCCGGAATTACGAAAAAATACGAAAAAAGTAATATTTGTTAAAACTATTAGCGGTTTTTACGCATTATACATACGTGAAAGTACTGTAAATGATAAAATAAAGGATTAAAACGCACCTAATCCATTTTGAGCATAGTTATTGCATACCATTTATCACATAACCCTTTGAATATGGTACACAGGTACAAACAATTTTATAACGCTATCAATCTGACATTAGATTATCTAATGCTCAACATTTCGCTGATAGCGGTATATAATCTCCTCGACAGTTCGTTGATACCCTGGATGAATAACAAAACTTATCTTCCCGTGGTACTGGTCTTCAACCTTTTGTGGTTGCTGTCATCCAACATTACCAGCCTGTATAATGCCTTATCCGACAATGACCTAAAGGTTTTTCATAGTGCGATCAAAACATACCTGTTATACCTGAGCTTAATATGTATCATCATTCTGTTGGTTATCGGTACTAAATCTTACTTCATCACCAAAGAATATTTATTTTACTCCATGTCGTTGTTTGGCATACTGCTTGGCGTGTGGAAAGTGACCTTTTTTGCAATCAGGAAAAGTGACAGGGTATTGCTAAGTAACTCAAGAAAAGCAATTATAGTAGGAGCCAGCCGCGCAGGTAACGAATTATACAACCAGTTTAATAATAAAGTACTTAAGGGATATGATTTGTTAGGCTTTTTTGATGATGAGCCTTCAAAGGTAACTCAACAACACCTGTACCTGGGTAATACCAGTTTGTGCATGGATTACGTGCTTAGAAACAATGTTGACGAGATATTTTGTGCGCTGCCTTATTCTGAACATAAAACTATTGAACGTTTGATGTCGGATTCCGACAAGCACCTTATCCGCTTTAAAATCGTTCCTGAATACCACGAATATTTCAAAAATACTTCATATCTGCAAAATCTGGGTAATATTCCAATCCTGTCTGTAAGGGCAGAGCCTTTAGAAAATATCCTGAACAGGGCTGTTAAACGTGCTTTTGATATTGTGTTTTCATTGCTGATTATCCTCTTTGTTTTCAGTTGGTTGTTCCCAATCCTTGCGATATTGATTAAGCTGGAATCAAAAGGGCCAATATTCTTTAAGCAAATGCGTTCAGGACGTGATAATCACGCCTTCCAGTGCTATAAATTCAGAAGCATGAGGTGTAACAAGCACCTGGAACATAAACAAGCAACATTAGGCGATCCGCGTATTACCAGGGTGGGAACATTCTTACGTAAAACAAGCCTTGATGAGCTTCCACAGTTTTTCAATGTACTGCTGGGTAATATGTCAGTAGTTGGTCCGCGCCCTCACATGCTGAGCCATACTGAACAGTATTCCCAACTCATTGACCAGTTTATGGTACGCCACTTTATGAAACCAGGCATTACCGGCTGGGCACAAATAAATGGTCTTCGCGGCGAAACCAAAACAACCGAAGCTATGCTGGAGCGCGTTGAAGCTGATGTATGGTACCTTGAAAATTGGACCTTCCTGTTAGACTTGAAGATTGTATTTAACACAATTTGGAAATCAGTAACAGGCGATAAAAACGCGTATTAACTAGTCCCACGGGACTTTCGAATAATTTTAAACCCTCATCTGCAGGATGTTTAGTTAGTAACTAAACCCGGCATGGTGAGGGTTGTCCATTTGTATACTTTCTCAAAACAAGAACTAGGGGCACTTATTTAACAAGTTGACTAGTCATAAAAAAAGGAAACTGCCAACTATTATTAGTTA
>Ga0193728_1000558_pt1 | contig 18106 bp, 20 predicted proteins | sample U1c1metaG_FD_143037 | JGI IMG/M metagenome (GOLD analysis project Ga0193728, IMG submission 143037) | Soil microbial communities from a riparian zone of the East river system, Colorado, United States - U1c1 | ecosystem: Environmental > Terrestrial > Soil > Riparian zone | place: USA: East River...
TAGCCGCGAGCTGAACCCGCACCTGCCCCCCGCGCTGAACGTGGCCGGCGATGCGAGCGAAGAGGCGCAGATCATGGTTTCAGGCGGGGCTTCGGCCTACCTGTACGAGCGCCCGGAGGAAAGCCGCTCAAGCCAGATCCCCTCGGGCGGGTCGGTGACGATCCCCGAGTTCGGCACCGGCGCGCTCGGCTACCGCTCGGCGATCTCCGGGTCGTTCGCTCCGGGACAGCCCGACGCGCTGTTCGGGACGACGGGCTACCTGCTCGTGAGCGTGAACGTCGCCCGGCGCAACCCCGCCACGAACGTCGCGCCCGTCAGCGCACGGCTGATCCCGCTCGTGCAGAGCCTGTCGCTGGATCCGCTCGACGGGACGCTGCTGCGGCGCAGCGCCCCGGCGCTGTTCGAGGGTCTCGGGCGCCGCCCCGTCGCGGGCGATCGCTGGGGTCCCGTGTCCGCCTCGGATGGCAACCCCAATCCGCCCGGCGCCGACCCCTACAGCCGGTTCCCCCCGATCCAGTGCCTGCAGTCGAACTGCTCCAGCCGGATCGAACCGGAATACACGTTCATCTCCTCCGAACCGGAAATCGCCGACTTCGTCGAGCAGGACCCCAACTCCACGAATCTGCGCAAGCCCCTGCAGGACTCCGCCGGACATGTGATCCCCGATGCCAAATCGGGCATCCTGTGCGCGTTCAATGCCGGCAGCACGGTGGTCACGATTTCGGCCGGGGGCCTGTCTTACTCTGTGCCGGTGACGGTACTCGGCGGCAGCGTCCAGCAGCCGTGCGGCACCGTGCCGCTGGCCGCGGGCCGCTTCGCGAAAGCCTCCTCGGCCGCGTCGGCGGGCCCCGCGTCGCCGCCCCCGCCGGCCCCCGCGCCCGCTCCGGCACCGATCGCGCCGCCTGCGCCCCCGGCGCTCGTGGCTCCAACGCCACCTGCCAAACCGGCCGTCAAACCGCCGCCGGCGGCCGCGTTGCTGTTCACGCCGCTGCTGCTTCCGCTGCAGAACGGGGTGCCCGCGATCCCGCCGCCGCCCGCGGGTGCGTTCGCGCGGCCGATTCCCCCCGGCGGCGCGACCGTGCGGGTGTTCGAAGAAAAGAAAGAAGAGGAGGAGGCGACCGAGCAGTCCCAGGCGTTCGCGCGCTACTGGCCGGGCGGGTACGGACTTCCGCTCGGCGTCCTGATCCTTTTGGCGGCGGCCGGCTTTTCGATCGGCCGCGACAGGCGTAGTAGGCGTAGCCGACCCCGTCATGCGGCGATGGCGCTCGCACGACTTTCACCGCAGAGCTCAGACCCACGCCCAAGGAGGCGAACATGAGAGACCAAGGCATCTCCCGTCACGCCGGCATGGCCGCGCTGGCGATCTCCATCCTCGCGCTCGTCGCCTCGACCACGGGGCTGGCCGACGCGGCGCGGCGCGCGGTGCTCGCGGCGGTCGACGGCCATCGCATCAGCTCGAAGCCCTATCCCAACGGCCTGCTGGTGCTCGGCAAGAACAAGAAATTCGCGGCCTCGGCGATCCCCACCGTCAAGAACGCGCAGGAGCTCGACGGCAAGAAGCTCGCCGCCCTGGAACCGAGCTGTCCGGGCACGACGGTCAACATCGGCACCTGGTGTCTGATGACTTCGCCGTATCCGCTGACGAACGCCCAGGCCGGCCAGAACAACTACTTCTGGGCGAGCCAGGCGTGCGCGAGGCTCGGCGGCTACCTGCCGAGCGCGGCGCAGCTGATCGGCGCCGCCAACCGCGTCAAGCTGGAGTCCACGATCCACGACTCGCAGCTGACGGCGACGATCCAGCTCGACCCGAGCGTTGGCCTGCACGACCAGCGCGAGATGAGCGCGACGCTCGTGACGACCGCCGCCGGCTCGGACGCCGCCGGCTCGGAGGGTGTCAGTGTCGGCTCGACCGGCGATCCGCGCACCGGCGAACCGAACCCGGTGCCGCTGCCGGCGGTGCCCGCGCCCTCGACGCTGCAGTACGTGACGGTCTACTCCAACGGCACCAAGGGCGGGTTCGCGGGCTCCGAGCCGGTTTCCCAACCGGAGAGCTTCCGCTGCGCGTTCAACGAGAAGCCGGGCGCGAACTCGGCCGAAAACGGGTGATGCGGCTCGTGTTCACAGAATCGTCACGTGTGGGAGGGCGGTGAGGATGGACCATACGATTGCGATGGATCCGGTCGATGCGACCCAGCCGACGGTCGCGATGGAGCCTGTCAACGGGAATGGCAGTAGCGAGCCGTGCCCGCACTGCGGCACCCCGCTCGCACTGGATCAGCGCTACTGCCTGGAGTGCGGCGCCCCGCGCACGTACCTGAGCGGGATGCTGCTCGAGCGTTTGCAGGCGCCATCGGCGCAGACTTCCCCCGTGCAGCCACCGGCCCAACCACCGTCATCGCAGACATGGCAGCGGGGCAACGTGCTGACGTTGATTGCGGGCGTCGGCGTGCTGTTGCTGGCAATGGGCGTCGGCGTGCTGATAGGGCGCTCGGGCGGCTCGTCCTCGGCGGGCAACGCCGCGCCGCAGGTGATCAGCGTGGGTGGAGCGGCGACCGGCGCCGCGAACACGACCACGACGCCGATCACACCGCAAGCAAGCTCTGCCGCCAAAGCGGCGGCCGCGGCAGCCGCGGCCGCCGGAGGGGCCGGCGGCAAACACAAAGCCAAAGGATCCGGCGTGGGCGCAACCCCCGGCAAACCGGCGCCACCGACCGTCTTGAAAAATCTGCGCACGGGCAGCGGCGGGAGCTACGAGCAGAAGTCCAAGAACCTGCCCAACGTCGTCTCGACGGGTTAGATGAGCACGTCGCCCCCTGGCGATGGGAATGCTTCGCCGCGGCAATCGCCTGCGCCTCGCTACGACACCGCCCAGCTCGAACGCCGCCGCGAGGAGCTGGCCGCGCAGGTCGCGGAGCTGCACTGGGATCTCGGTGGGCTGGCGTATGAGATGGCCGTCCGCGATCACTTCCGCAACGACGTGCTGATGAGCCGTGCGGCGCTGCTGCAGGAGCGCGACGCCGAGCTCGCCGAGGTCGAACGCAAGCTCGGGCACGAGCGCGCGCTCGGCGCGGGGCCCGGCGGCGCGGAGGCCCGTAAGACCTGGGCGCGGGTGCTGCCGCCCGCGCAGATATCCGCGCTGCTGCTGGTCGCGTTCCTCGGGTTCGGCGTCGCGATGGGCGCCGTCGCAAAGGGCTCGCGCTCGCACCGGGTGCACCCCCGCGAGGTGCTGGTCGCCCGGGCGCCGACCGCCGCAGCCACAATGGGAACGGCGGCGGCGAAATCCTCGCCGCCGGCCGCGGAACCCGAAGCGACGCCGAGCGCCTCCTCGGAACCGGAATCCTCGGCGGGCGCAGGCACGGGCTCCTCCTCGGCGGGCAAGAGCACGACCAAACCCGCGTCCGACACGTCGGGCTCCTCGGGCTCGTCGGGCGGCGGAGAAGGCTCGTCCGGGGGCGGGGAAGCAGGCTCCTCCCCGACAAAGCTCCCGAGCATCAAGCACGTGTTCGTGGTGATGCTCGACGACGAGCCCTACGCGACCGCGTTCGGGCCGGCCTCGCCCGCGCACTACCTCACGGGTACGCTCGAGCACAGGGGCGCACTGCTCGTCCGCTACTACGCGGTCGCCCACGAACAGCTGGCAAATGGGATCGCGCTCCTCAGCGGGCAGGGCCCGACGCCGCAGACCGCGCTGAACTGCCCGACGTATGAAAACGTCGCGCCTCAGAGCGCCGGGGCGGACGGTCAGACGGTCGGGAGCGGATGTGTGTACCCCAGCGCGACGCGGACGCTCGCCGGGCAGCTGACCGCCAAGCACCTGACGTGGCGTGCATACCTGGAAGGCATAGACGAACCCGGCGCGGGCGCAGGCGCCGCGTACGGCGCCTGCGGGCACCCCGCGCTCGGCGCCGCCGACCCGACGTCTGCGTCGACATCCCCCGCCGGGCAGGCGTACGCGACCTGGCGCAACCCGCTGATGTACTTCCACTCGGTGATCGACTCCTCGGCGTGCGCGAGCGAGGACATCGGGCTGGACAAGCTGAAGTCCGACCTTCAGAGTGCGAAGAACACGCCGAGCTTCGCCTACATCGTGCCCGACCGTTGCCACGACGGGAACCCGACGCCGTGCGCTCCGGGAGCGCCCGCGGGGATGAGCGCGGCCGACGCGTGGCTGAAGAAGGTCGTCCCGGAGATCACGGGCTCCAAGGCCTATAAGGAAAATGGTCTGCTCGTGCTCACCGTCGACCAGGCGCCTTCAGGCGGCGAATATGGGGACTCGAGCTCCTGCTGCGGCCAGCCCGCGTTTCCAAACCTGCCGGCGCCCGCGGGCGGGATCGGGCCTCCGGGTGGGGGACAGGTCGGCGCGCTGTTGCTCTCTCCGTTCATCAAGGGCGGAGCGACCGTGCAGGACACTTACAACCACTTTTCACTGCTGCGGACGGTCGAGGACTTGTTCGGGCTGGGTCACCTGGGGTATGCGAACGGCAAGGAAGTGAGCTCGTTCGCGCCCTCGCTGTTTACGAAGGCGGATTGAGCGCTGCGTCTACCGACCGTGCGGATTTGAGTCATCGGCGATACAGGTAACGTCTTTGGCAACACAACTTGGCCAACTTGACCAAGTTTGCTATCCTGGCCGTATGTCGACGACCTACGGCATTGGCGAAGCCAAGACTCAACTCTCGAAGCTCGTCCACATGGCCGAGGAGGGGGAGGAGATCGTGCTGCGCCGCGGACGCACGCCGGTGGTCCGCCTGGTCGCGATCACCGCCGAGGAAGCCGGTGCAACGCGCAAGCCGGGCAGGATGCGCGGCCGCGTAAGTGTGCCCGACGATTTCGACGAGTGGCCCGAGGATGTCGCGCAGGCGCCAGGCATCATCGACTGATGCGCATGCTTGTGGACGCGCACGCGCTGCTGTGGTGGCTGGGCGCGGATCGGCGTCTGTCCGCGAATGCGCGTGAGGCGATCGAGGTGGCCGAAGATCCGCTCGTTGGGGCGGGCACGCTTGTGGAGATCGCCATCAAGCGCTCGCTCGGCAAGCTGGAGGTCGACGAGGATTGGCCTGAGCAGACCAAGCGGGACGGCTTCGGTGTGCTCGCGATCGCCTGGGCGCACGTGCTGCGGCTGCAGGAGCTCCAGTTTCCTCAGCTGGCCGGCAAGCCGCACCGCGATCCGTTCGATCGGCTGCTCGCGGCTCAGGCGCTGAGTGACGGGATAGCAGTCGTGACGCGCGATCCGGCGATAGCGGCGTATGGGGTCGCGGTGATCTGGTAGTCACAGGGTCCGGTCGTGGAACGCCTGACAGTTTGCCCTGCATATGGCCGGGTTTGTGACCAGCCGGGAACTTTTGTGTGAAGGGTTTGTGAACGCGGACGGTCGTGGTGTTGGGTGGGTGAGCCGCAAGCCGGTCCCCCGAACGCACCTGCCGGCGCCGCTCTCCATTGCCGGCTACGCGCAGCGGGCGCTTGCGTATGGGCGATGAGAATGCGCTCATCGCGTGCGCTCCGGACGGCGTGCGTCCTGATCGGCCCGTAAGCTGTCGCGCCGCGTGCACGATCCGATCTCCTACTTCCAGGCCGTGATCCTCGGGCTGACCCAGGGCGTGGCCGAGCCCTTCCCGATCTCGAGCCTCGGTCACGCGGTCGTCCTGCCGAGCCTGTTCGGCTGGAACATTCATCAGAACGCCAAGTACTTCCTGACGTTCCTCGTGGCGACGCACTTCGCGACGGCGCTCGTGCTGCTGATGTTCTTCCTGCGCGACTGGATCCAGATCGTCAAGGGAATATGGCGTTCGCTGCGGATGCGCGAGGTCCGTGAGGACGACGTGTATGCGCGTCTGGGGTGGTTGCTCGTGGTGGGCACGGTCCCCGCCGGGATTCTCGGCCTGCTGCTGCAGGAGCCGTTGCGCAAATTGTTCGCCTCGCCCTCCCTGGCGGCCGCATTTCTGATCGTCAACGGCGTCGCGCTGCTGATGTTCGAGCGGCTGCGCGGTCGTCCGCCGCGCCCGGGCGACTATGAGGGAGACGCCGACGCGCGCATCTCCAAGCTGCGCTGGCGTCAGGCGATCACGGTCGGGACCTCGCAGGCCGCGGCGCTCATCCCGGGGATCTCGCGATCGGGCTTCGCGATGGGGGGCGGCCTGATCGCGGGTCTCTCCAACGAGGATGCCGCGCGCTACAGCTTCCTGCTCGCAACCCCCGTGATCCTGGCCGCGGCGGCGCTGAAGCTGCCGGAACTGTTCGGTTCGCAGGGGAACGGGGTGCGCGGCCCGGCGTTCGTGGCGGCTCTGTGCGCGGCGGTCACGACGTTCTTCGCGGTGAAGTTCCTGCTGCGCTACTTCCAGACCAACCGGCTGAGTCCGTTCGGGGTGTACTGCATCGCCCTCGGAGCGCTCTGCACGCTGGTGTTCGCGTTCTGAGCGACCCGGGGCGCGGAGGCGGCTACGCGCTTGCTGGCGCCGACTTGGGCCCGGTCTGAAACCACGCGAACGCGAAGCACGCGAGCGCGACGACCAGCGCCGCGATGCCGTGCTTGGTGTGATGATGGTTCGCCTCGGCGCTCGTCGCGGAGGCGTGGCCGGGGAAGAACGACGGCAGCGAGTGCTCGGGCGTGACGAAGTAGACGACCGCGACCACGATCAGCACGACGCCCAGGATCACGGCGGGCACGACGAGTTTGCGCAGGTTGCCGTTCATGGCAGCAGGGAAGAGTAGAGAAGCAGGCCGCCGGACGTAGTCCGTGTGCCTTTACGGTAATCATGGAGAGGCGTTTATGCCCGTACCGAAGACCCCCCAGAAGATGTTCGAGACCCGCAGCCAGGCGTGGAGCGAGGTGGGGCTGCTGGACCAGGTCAGCCCGCGCGCGGCCAGGCGCGCGGCCTGGGAGGCGGTGGGCCTGGGCGTGCTGTTCGTCGCGGTCGTGGTCGCCTACGACAGCCGCGCGAGCCTGTTCGGGGTCGAAGCGCACGGGAGCTCGCCGGGAGCGAACACGGCGGTGCGCGTCGTCACCGTGGTCGTGCTGCTGATCCTCGGCTGGGCGATCACGCGCAACTTCGGCCGCGCGCTGGGACCGGCGCTGCTGCGGCGTGTGGACCCGGCCGCGGCGGGACCGGTCGGGTTTTTGATCCGCCTGGCGATGCTGGCGACCACGGTGCTGGTGGCGTTGAGCGTGGCGGGCGTGGAAGCGCGGACGCTGCTCGTGGGCGGGGCGTTCACGGCCGTGATCCTCGGGTTGGCGGCGCAGCAGACGCTGGGCAACCTGTTCGCGGGCATGGTGCTGCTCAGCGCGCGCCCGTTCAGGGTCGGCGACCGGGTGCGCCTGCAGGGCGGCCCGCTGGCCGGTCAGATCGAGGGCACGGTCAGCTCGCAGGGGTTGCTGTATACGACGTTTGTGACCGGGGAGGACACCGTGATGGTGCCCAACAGCGTGGTGCTGAACGTCGCCGTCAGCGCTCAGCCGGTGGCCAGGAGGCGGTAGCGCAGGAACAGGTGGGAGTCGTGCTCCAGCGCCGAGAGCAGCTCCAGGACGAGCGCGGGGTCGAAGTCGATGCCGGCGAGAATGCGCAGCGGCGGGCGCTCGTCCGCGTGGTCCTCGCCGGCGAGCAGGGGGGAGACGGACAGAAACAGCTCGTCGACCAGGCCGGCGGACAGCAGTTCGGCATTCAGATGAGGTCCGCCCTCACACAGCAGGGTGCGGACGTGCAAGCGATCGTGCAGCTCGCCCAAGGCGGCGGGGAGATCGAGCGAGCCGTCCTCGCGGCGCGCGCGCACATACTCCACGCGGGCGGTGGTGTCGGGCAGGCTCGCATCGGAAGGGGTCAGGAACGCGACCTCGGAATCCGGGTCGCACAGCAGGGGCAGGTCGGGGGGGAAGCCGAGGCTGGTGGAGACAACGCAGGCGAGCGGCTGCTCGCGCAGGCCACGCTCCCGGCGCAGGCGGCGGGTGTCGGGGTCGCGCACGATCGGGCCGTAACGCTCGGCGCGCACGGTCCCGGCGCCTGCCATGACACCGTCCACGATCGAGCGCAGCCCGTGAAACAGGGCACGGTCGGCGTCGTCTGAGATCGGGCCCGAGCGTCCGCCGAGCGTGGCGCGACCGTCGAGGGTCGCGACCATGTTCAGCAACACATAGGGGCGCTGCCGTCCGGCCGGGGTGGGCACGCCGGAGGACCGCTCATGCAGCCCCAATCCCGTGACGATCTCCTGGACGGTGGCTGGGTCCGCGGGGGGGAGCAGGCGGTTGAGCGTGATCGGCGCAGATGAGATGACGATCGACATATATCAAGTTGTAAACACATAGATGGGACGACCTGCTACGGTCGGGGCGTCTGGCCGGTGATGAACATCGGCGAAAAGCAGTAGTGCAGGCGCTCGCAGGTTGAGGCTCTATGAAGCATCCTCCGCGCAGCAGCACGCACCAAGCACATACCCTGCAGCAGTTCCATATATGCCTACCGGCACCGTAAAGTGGTTCAGCGACGACAAGGGGTTTGGCTTCATCACCCCCGATGACGGCGAGAAGGACCTGTTCGTCCATCACACCGGCATCAACGGCGAGGGTTACCGCTCGCTGCAGGAGGGTTCGAAGGTGTCTTATGACGCTGAGCAGGGCGACAAGGGCCCCAAGGCCGTCAACGTCCAGTCGATCTGAAGTCGTCTCCGCGGAGCCCCGGCTCCGCGGGCTCGAGTTTGACCTGAGGGCCCGCTTCGGCGGGCTCTCACTCGATGAGCGCAGAGCGGCCCGCATCGGGGCGGGTGCGCTGGTCGTGCTGGTGGCGGGCAGCCTGCTGTTCGTCGTGATCGCGGCCAATCGCCCGAGCCTGTTCGCGGCGACCTCGCACGCGGGCTTCTTCCCGGGCTGGATGGCCGGCCCGCTGGGCGGGCTGTGGCCGGGGCTGACGCGCAACACGACCGCGCTCAGGTTCGTGTTCACAGGCGCGATGGCGACGATGTACGTGAGCTACGTGCTTGCGCTCGCCTACGTGCCGAGCATCGCCGATACGACGCGCCTGCGCGCGCGGGGGGCGATCGCCGCCGTGGTGGGCGTGCACGCGATCTTCTTCCTGGCGCCGCCGATGTCGCTGACGGACATCTTCAACTACGTCAACTACGGGCGCATGGAGGTCGTGCATCACCTCAACCCGTATACGACCTACCCGATCCTCGAGCCTCACGGCGACCCCAGCTATGCGCTGAGCAACTGGCACCAGCTGCTGAGCCCGTACGGCCCCCTGTTCACGCTGCTCACGTTCGCGCTCGTGCCGCTGGGCGTGGCGGCGTCGTTCTGGGCGATCAAGGCCGTGCTCATGGCTGCGAGCTTGGGGACGATCCTGCTCGTGTGGCGCTGCGCCGAGATGTTGAACCTCGACCCGGTCAGGGCGATCGTGCTGGTGGGGCTGAATCCGATCGTGCTCGTGTGGGGGCTGGGCGGAGATCACAACGACTTCCTGATCGTGTTCGCGATCGTGCTCGGCTTCTACCTGCTGCTGCGCGCGCGCATCGCCGGATCGTCGGATGGGTCGCTCGCAGAGTCCGGCGCGGACGCTCCGCTGCTGCAGCGACCCCGAGCCGCGACGAGGCTGTCGGCGCGGATCGGCGGCTGGCTGTGGCCGCTGTCCGCGACGGAGATCGGGGCGGGCGCCGCGTTCGTCGCGGCGGCCGCGCTGAAGGCGTCGGGCGGAGTGTTGATCCCGATCGTGCTGGCGGGGTTGGCGCGAGCGCCGAGACGCTTCACGCAAGTCGTGCTGGGCATGGTTCTCGCGGGCGCGGTCGTGGGCGGCGCGAGCCTGCTCGCGTTCGGCCTGCATATCCCCGATCTCAGCACCCAGAGCCGGGTGGTGACGAGCATCAGCCTGCCCAACCTGCTTGGCCTTTTGCTCGGCAGCGGCGGCGAGACCGAAACGCTGCATAGCCTGCTGAGCGTCGTGCTGGCGCTGTCGATCCTCGCCTGCTGCGCGATGGCGTGGCGCCGGCGCGAATCGATCTCCCCGTCGGGTTGGGCGACGGTGGCGCTGCTGGTGACGCTCGGCTGGGTGCTGCCGTGGTACATCCTGTGGCTGCTGCCGCTGGCGGCGCTGTCGCGCTCGCGCAGGCTGCGCACGACCGCGCTCGTGCTCGGGGCGTATCTGATCGTCGCCTGGTCGCCCGCCTCGGGGCTGCTGTGGGCCGCGATCGGGTTTCAGCCGTCGAAGACCCCGCTCGGGCGATTGCACCAGCGCTACGTCAAGGAGCTGCTGAATTAGATCCGCGGCCCGCGGGCTCTACCCGTCCTCGGGCGGGCGGCGCTCGCGCTTGCGCTCGGCCCCCCGGCGCTTAGCCTCCAGGCGCCGCTCGCGAGAGGCCGCGGTCGGGCGGGTGGGGCGACGGCGCTTGGGGACGGCGAGCGCCTGCGCGAGGCGCTCGCCCAGGCGCCCCAGCGCCAGCTCGCGATTGCGCGTCTGCGAACGCTCGTCCTGGGCGATCGCCACGACCCGCGGCCCGGCGCGGGCCAGCAGCCGTGCGCGCTGAGTCTCGCTGAGCGACGGCGAGGCGAGCACATCGAAGCTGGCTTCCACGCGCGAGGCGGTCACGTTGGCGTGCTGCCCGCCCGGCCCCGAGGAGCGGCTTGCGCGCAGGACGATCTCTGCGCGTGGGATCGTCAACTCGCGGTTGACGCGCAGCTGTGTCTGAGGGTCCTCCTCAGCGGTGCCCACCGGGGCCGCCGTGACAGCTCACTGCTGCTGCCCTCCGGAAACGTCATGGATGGCTTTGACCCGCTGCTCCTCGCCCTCGGGCACGCGGCCGTCGCGGCCGATGTAGCCGTCCTTGCCGCCGGCGATCAGGTAGATCGCGTCGCCGTCTCCCGGGTTGCGGATCTTGCGCAAGGTGGCGGCGTCAACGCGCGCGAGACCGCCCTCGCTCAGGCGCCGGACGATGCCGTCGCCGAACTCGATCTCGATCGTGCCGCGATGGACGAAGTACAGCTCCTCCTGCTCGTCGTGGTAGTGAAACCCGCTCTCGATGCCGGGCGGCATCACGATCGCGTTGACGCCAAACGCGGTCACGCCGAGGCCCTTGCGAACCTTGCGAAACCCAGGGCCATCGCCCAGCGCGTTCAGATCGCCGACGGCATAGCCCTCGCCGATCGTCACGTTTGGGTACTCCGTTGATGCCTCCATTGCGATGCTCACGCTCCTCTAAGGTGGTTTGCTCAGTCAGTGCTCGGCAACGTATCCATCCTGGGGCTCCAGCGGCAGGCCCTCGTCTGCCCACCGCCGCAGGCCGCCGCGCAGCGAGTACGCCTCGAACCCGGCGGACCTGAATGCCTGCGCGGCCATGTCCGAGCGCGAGCCCACGCGGCAGTAGAACACGACCGCCCGCTCGCGCTCGATGCTCGCCGCCTGCGCGGTGAGCTCGACCAGCGCGATGTGGCGCGAGCCGGATATGCGACCCGCCTTACGCTCGTAGGGCTCGCGCACGTCGATCAGCTGTGGCCCGGAATCCTCGGCGAGCCACTCGGCGACCCGCTCGGGATCCACCTCGATCGCAGACGCCTGCTCGGGCACGCTCATCGTGTGAGCGTAGCGGCGAGGATCAGTAGCCGACGGGTGGCTCTTCGTAGGGTTCGCGCTCCACCACACGACCGGGGACCGCACGGCGCCGCCGGGGCGCCCAGGCGAGCATGTACAGGAGCGACAGCACCAGTCCGGCGATGCCGACGATCATCAGGATCAACCCGACGGTCGTGATGTCAATACCAGACACCGTCGCGGTTACCGCGTAGCGCAGAATCGCGCCGACGGCGATCAGAAATATGGAAGTGCCGAAGGTCATGACGATGAGTTACCCGTATCGCCAAGCCCCAAACCCAGCGGTGGACGCCTCCCGTCGTGGCCTCCGTTCGGTCGGCGCATGCGTCGACCCCGACCCCGCGCATGCGTGGGTCGAACCACGCCGCATGCGGCGTGGTCTTCACTAGGATCAGCCCAATGCAGACCCTCGACGACGTCTACACGATCCCCCAGGAGCACCTCGACTTCTGTCAGACGATCGGCCAGATCGCGCGCGAGCGGATCGCGCCGCGTTCGGCCGAGATCGACGAGAAGGCCGAGTACCCGTGGGATGTCCGCAAGCTGCTGGGCGAGCAGGACATCCTCGGGCTGCCGTTTCCGACCGAATATGGGGGCACCGGCACAGGCACGCTGATGCTGAACATGGCCGTCGAGGAGATCGCCAAGGTCGACGCGGCCTGCGCGCTGATCCTGATGGTGCAGGAGCTCGGCACGCTGCCGATCCAGCTGTATGGCACCGACGAGCTGAAGGAGCGGTTTCTGCCGCGCTGCGCGACCGGCGAGTGGTCTCCGGCGTTCGCGCTCTCAGAGCCCGAGGCCGGATCGGACCCGGCGGGGATGAAAACGACGGCCGTGCTCGACGGTGACGAATGGGTCATCAACGGCACCAAGAACTGGATCTCCAACCTCGGCATCGCCGACTTCTACATCACCTTCGCCGTCACCGACCGCGAGAGCCGGCGCATCACCGCCTTCGTCGTCGAGTCCGACCGGCCCGGCTTCAGCGTCGGCAAGCTCGAGCACAAGCTCGGCATCCGCGCCTCGCCCACCGGGCAGCCGATCTACGAGGATGTGCGCGTGCCGCAGGCCAACGTGATCGGCGAGGTCGGCCGTGGGCTGTCGGTCGCGCTGGGCACGTTGCAGCAGACGCGCCTGGGCGCCGCCGCGCAGGCCGTCGGGATCGCGCAGGGGGCGACCGACTACGCCGTCGCCTATGCGCGCGAGCGTGTGCAGTTCGGCAAGCCGATCATCGAGCTGCAGGCGATCCAGTTCAAGCTGGCCGATATGGAAACACGCACGGCCGCCGCGCGCGAGCTGCTGTACAAGGCCTGCGCGCTGGCCGATCGCGGCGATCCGCAGCGGGGAAAGTACTCCTCGATGGCCAAGGTCTTCTGCTCGGACACCGCCATGGCGGTGACGATCGAGGCGGTGCAGGTGCTAGGTGGCTACGGTTATGTCAAGGAGTATCCGGTGGAGCGCATGATGAGAGACGCCAAGATCACACAGATCTACGAGGGCACGAACGAGATCCAGCGGCTCGTCATCGCCCGCACGCTCAAGTAGGACGAGTCGCGGTGCGCCGGTCGTTCTCTCCACGACAGCGCGCCTCCGGTCAGCTGCGCCGCGCGGGGTTTGCGGCCCTGATCGCACTGTCGCTCGGTTTGATCGTGATCGTGGTGGGGCAGGGGTTCAGCACGATCGGCGCCGTGCGGGCAGTCGAGGACATCGCGATCGGGATCATCGTCGTGGCCGTCCTGCTCGGCTGCGCCGCATTCGTGGCCGTGCGTCTGGGAGGCTGGCGCGACCCGGAGTCCGAGGTCGAGTTCGACGCGATCGTGCGCCGCTCGGAGGAGCTCGCGCGCGAAGGTCTCGCGGTGGATCCCGACGAACTGGAGTTCCTCGAGCTGGACCCGCTCAACGACGAGGACTTCGAAGAGCTCGTGCGCGACGCGCTGGATGACCTGCCCGACCTGCTGCGCAACGCGCTGACGCACGTCGCGGTCGTGATCTCCGACGGCGGACGCCGTCGGGGCGCATATGGGCTGTATCAGGGCGGGCAGTCTCGCCGTGACGACACCCACGACCGCATCGTGATCTTCAGAGACACGCTGCGCCGCGACTTCGGGCACAGCCCTGAACTGCTGCGCGACCAGGTGGTGCGCACGGTCAGGCACGAGCTCGCGCATCATGTGGGATTCGACGAGTTGGGCGTGAGTAGATTGGATCTCTGACGGCGAGCCGTCGGCGTACCGTGTGCGCATTGCCACACACTCGTCTGTGTCCTGTCACATAGGATGGCCCGCGTCCCGCAACCTTCCCTCGACTCCAGGAGAGATCGTCAGATGCCAGAGGCAGTGATCGTCGACGCCATTCGCACGCCCATCGGACGCGCCGCCAAGGGGTCGCTGAAGACCGTCCGCGCCGACGATCTGGCCGCGATTCCGCTGAAAGCGCTGATCGAGCGCAATCCGGCCCTGGAGCAGACCTCGATCGGGGACGTGATGATGGGCTGCGGCTACGGCGAGGGAGAGTCCGGCTACAACATCGGCCGCATCGCCTCGCTGCTGGCGGGCATCGACCATCACGTCCCGGCGTGCACGGTCAACCGCTTCTGCGCCTCCTCGCTGCAGACGACGCGCATGGCGTTTCACGCGATCAAGGCGGGCGAGGGCAGCCAGTTCGAGTTCAACCACGGGGTGGATGGCTCGGAGGGCTCCGCCTACAACGTCTACATCCCGATGGGGATGACGGCCGAGAACGTCGCCGAGCGCTGCAACGTCAGCCGTGAGGCGCAGGACGAATGGGCAGTCGTCTCCCAGACCCGCGCGGTCGCGGCGGTCGAGTCGGGGCACTTCGACTCCGAGATCGTCCCGGTGACGGTGCCGGCGCACAAAGACGTCGATAAGGAGGGCAACGAGATCGACGTCCCCGAGACGGTCGTGACCAAGGACGACGGCCCGCGCCCAGGTACGACGATGGAGCGGCTCGCGTCGCTCAAGCCGGTGTTCAAAGAGGACGGCACCGTCACGGCCGGCAACGCCTGTCCGCTCAACGACGGCGCCGCGGCGCTGCTGATCATGTCCCAGGAGAAGGCGAGCGAGCTGGGTCTGAAGCCGAAAGCGCGGATCATCGCCTCGACGGTCGCCGCGATCCGTCCGGAGGTCATGGGTCTCGGCCCGATCCCCGCGATCCAGAAACTGCTCGCCAGCACCGGCATGAAGATCGAGGACATCGATGTGGTCGAGATCAACGAGGCGTTCGCCGCGCAGATCGTGCCGTGCATCGAAGAGCTGGGCCTGGACCGAGAGAAGCTAAACCCGTTCGGCGGCGCGATCGCGCTCGGTCACCCGTTCGGCATGACCGGGGCGCGCATCATGACGACGCTGCTCAATGACCTGCAGACGCTCGACGCCACCTACGGCATCGAGTCGATGTGCGTCGCCGGCGGCATGGGCATGGCGATGCTTGTCGAGCGGTTGGGCTAGGGGGCGGGCGCAAACAGAAGGTCTATATCTCGTTGCAAACCTAAAGTGCCAACTTTGACGGGCCGATCCGTCCAACTATGCAGGGTCAAAACGGAGGACCGGGTGTGGCCGATGGTCGCACCGAGCATGAGCAGGACCTGATTCGTCTCGGTGAGGCGTTGCACGCGCGCACCGACGACGTCGTCGCCGGGATGCTGGGTCGCTCCGAGCGCTCGGGCGTGATTCTGGAGGAGGTCGTCGAAGACAGTTTCGCCAGGGTGGGCGCGGTCTCGACGATCGCGGTGGCGCGTTGGATGGCAGGGGAGGGCGCGGGGGCGGCGCGCGAGGTCGGTCAGGAGTCCTGGAGCATCTTCGGTCAGCTCGCGGCGCAGCGCGCCGCGCCGTTGAACGAGGTGACGAAGCGTTGCCTGCGCTGGCGCGACGCCGCGGAAGACGTGGTGCGCGAGACAGGTGGGCGGCTGGGGCTCGAGCCGGAGGTGCTCGCGGGGGCGCTGGGCATGTTGCAGCGCAGCCTCGACGTGACGCTCGTGCGGATGTGCCAATCTTTCGAGGACGAGCGCAAGCGGGCGCACGAGGAGCTCTCGCGCCGCCAGGAGGAGCTCGCGTTCCTGGCGACGCACGACCCGTTGACCGGCCTGCCCAACCGCACGCTGATCCTCGACCGGGTGGAGCAGATGCTCGTGCGTTCGCGGCGTAGTCAGGCGCCGGTGGCGGCGCTGTTCATCGACCTGGACAACTTCAAGTCGATCAACGACACGCTCGGTCACGGCGCGGGGGACGAACTGCTGCGCGCGGTGTGCGCGCGGTTGCAGGTCGTGGTGCGCGACATCGACGCGCTGGGGCGTCTCGGCGGGGACGAGTTCGTGATCGTCGCCGAAGGGATGTCGCTGGACGCGGGCCCCGAACTGATCGCCGAGCGTCTGCTGGACGCGCTCAAGCAGCCGTTCGAGCTCAAAGGCGCCGAGCCCCGCCTGACGGTCACGGCGAGCGTCGGCATCGCCACGGGCGACCGGGGCTCCGCCGAAGAGCTGCTGCGCGACGCGGACATCGCGATGTATCGCGCGAAGTGGTCGGGCAAGAACCGCTATGTCGTGTTCGAGACCGGGATGCAGGACGCGATCCAGACGCGCATGGAAATGGAGATGGACCTGCGCATGGCGTTCGAGAACGACGAGTTCTTCCTCGTGTATCAGCCCACGTTCGACCTGGAGCGCATGACCCCGACCGGGATGGAGGCCCTGATCCGCTGGTCCAGCCCCACGCGCGGGATCGTCCAGCCCGACGACTTCATCCCGCTGCTGGAAGAGACCGGGTTGATCGTGCAGGTCGGCGAGTGGGTGCTCGGCGAGGCCTGCCGGCAGGGCGCCGAGTGGCATCAGGCGGGATACCGGATCGGCATCGCCGTGAACGTCTCCACGCGCCAGCTCGATACCGAGGCGTTCGTTCCCGCCGTCCAGAGCGCGCTGCAGGAGAGCGGCCTGAACCCGAGCTCGCTGACGCTCGAGATCACCGAGACGACGCTGATGAGCAACACCGAGGAGACCGCCGAGCGCCTCGCTCAGGCCAAGGAGCTGGGGGTGCGGATCGCGATCGATGACTTCGGCACGGGCTACTCCTCGCTGGCCTACCTGCAGCGCTTCCCCGTGGACGCACTGAAGATCGACCGCTCGTTCATCTCGCGCATGGGCCAGGACCCCGAAGGCGAAACGCTGATCCGCACGCTCGTGCAGCTCGGCAAGTCCCTCGCGATCGAGACGCTCGCCGAGGGCATCGAGCAGTCGCGCGAGCTGTCGCTGCTGCGCGAGGAGCACTGCGACTCAGGCCAGGGCTTCCTGTTCGCCCGACCCCTGGACGTGGACGCCTGCGCGCCCTTCCTGCAGGAGTGGATGGACGGTGGCGCGGGCGTGGACGCGGCTCGTGAGGACGCTTCCCGGTCGGCTTGAGCTGGTCGGACGGTCGTTGGCTCGTCAGCCTCGGATCGCGGGAGTGAGCTGGCTCGGCTTGCGGAAAGCAGAGGGCTCGATCGGCAACTAGCCGTGGACTTCGGCCAAACCGATGAGGTCGTTGCGGTCTCGGGGACGATCGGCCAGGCGCTGATCAGGGCGGCCAACACACGCCTGTCGTTGTCGGTGTCGTCGGCCAAGGAAGTCGATGTCCTCGGTCGCGCGGATGAAGCGGTTGGCGATGACGGCGAACCCGCCGATCACGACAAAGCGGGCGTTCTCCGCGACCATTGCGGCGACGGCTACGTCGAGCTCAGGATCGAGTGTGTCCATCGGCTCGCTCGACGGCGCGCACCAGCCCTGCCGCTTGAGCCGAGAGATTCTGTCCACGTCGCAGCAGCTCACCAATCGGCGTGTCGGGTGGCGGTGTCAATGCGCGGCGCTTTTCCTCGTTGAGCGCGGCCCACTCGGCCTCGTGGCCGGGCTCGAGCAAGGTCCGGGGGCGAGCGCTCATGGACTCAATTCTACTGCATAGCGATGTCTGATGCAGCGCACTGTCTGCAATCAGCGGTGATTCTTCCGTACTGCTCGCCCGCTCAGCGCGGTGGCATCCGTAGCGCCCCGTCGAGCCGGATCGTCTCGCCGTTGAGCATCCGGTTCTCGACGATGTGGCAGGCCAGCTGGGCGTACTCGTCCGGCTGGCCCAGGCGCTGCGGGAAGGGGACGCCCGCGCCGAGTTTCTGGCGGGCCTCCTCGGGGAGCGCGGCCAGCAGTGGCGTGTCGAACAGGCCGGGGGCGATCGTGTTGACCCTGCTCCCGTACCGGGAGAGGTCGCGCGCGGCCGGGAGCGTCAGCGAGACGATCCCGCCCTTGGAGGCGGCGTAGGCGATCTGGCCGACCTGGCCGTCGTAGGCGGCGATCGAGGCGGTGCACACGAGCGCGCCGCGCTCGCCGTCCTCGCCGGGGTCGTTGGCGATCATCGCGGCGGCGGCGTGGCGGAGCACATTGAACGTGCCGATCAAGTTGATCTGGATGACGGTCTCGAACGGCAGCAGCGGGTGGGGGCCTTTGGAGCCCGCGACCTTCTGCGCCCAGCCGACGCCCGCGCAGCAGGCGGCGATCCGCAGCCCACCGT
>Ga0193728_1000560_pt1 | contig 18086 bp, 23 predicted proteins | sample U1c1metaG_FD_143037 | JGI IMG/M metagenome (GOLD analysis project Ga0193728, IMG submission 143037) | Soil microbial communities from a riparian zone of the East river system, Colorado, United States - U1c1 | ecosystem: Environmental > Terrestrial > Soil > Riparian zone | place: USA: East River...
ATCGTCAGACGCGACAGATCTTCGCTGAGACTCTCGCGCGTCACCGAGACCTCGCCCTGCAGTTCTCCCCAGGAGCGCTCGATCGCCCCTCCTGCGATCGGCTCCAGCTCCTCGCCCGACGCGATCTCGATCCGCCCGGGGTCCAACTCGCGCTCGAGCGCCTCCTCCCAGGAGACGAAGCGCTCCTTACCGGCCATCAACTCCTCGACCGGCTCCGACGCCGCCCCCGAGGAGTCGATCCGCAGCACCTGCCGACGCACCACGTGCAGGAAGCGCACGCGAACCTCGACCTCGGCATCGCGCGGTCCCTCCAGCAGCACCTGCGCTTGCACCGAGGAGGCGTCCTGCTCCCATGACGGCGGATACACGCCGCCGAACGTGAAGCGCTGCCGGTTCTTCAGCGCAGACTTGCGATACGGCCACAGCAGGTAGCCCTCGTACAGCACCGCGTCGGCGATCCGCCGGACGGGGTCGACGGCGCCGACCGGCGCGTCGAGCACGCTCGGCGACTCAGCGGCGACAGCACGCGGCGACTCGCCCGTCATCGACCCTCCCCCAGCAGGCGCTGCACGGCATCCTCGAGCGTGTGCAGCCCGTGCTCGGCCTTGTATGCACGCAGGGCATCGAACGCGGGGCGGCCGAGGCGCAGCCAGGCCGCGCCGGGGAAGTGACGGTCCATCGCCTCGCGCCAGACGCTTACGGGCAGCCGGTACTCCGCCTCGCGATCCCAAGAGATGCGCGCCGTCTGCAGCATGCCGCCGGAGCCCGAGTAGAACACCGAACCCGAGAAGAGGAACTCGAGCGGAACCTCGCCGTCCTGCAACGCCGACAGATAGCCCGACGCGCTGACCTGGAGGTCGTAGGAGCAGGCGACCGGCACCTCGATCTCGGTCGCATCGCTGAACGGCGGCACGACGAGCGTCGTGCGCGTCCACAGCAGCGTCCTCAGCGTGGTGCCCCAGCGCTCGGGCGTGCCGAACAGCTCGACGAGCGTGCTCTGCTCGGATTCGCCGTAGGGACGCCGGCGCGCGGCGATCTGGATCTGCGTGTCGAGCAGGATCGAGCGCACCGGCCCTCCACCGTCGCGCTCGATTCCCAGCGCGAAGTTGAGCGTCGGCGCCGCCGCGTGACGCTCGGCGGCCGCGCCCACCACCACGAAGGACAGCTGCGGAACAGCGTCCGCCAAGCCAGTGATCGGCTGAGGCTGCGCGGGCACCGGGCGCCCGCTAAGCCGGGGACAGGTTGGGCATGCTCGGGGCGATCGGTTCGGTCTTGGCGACGCCCGTCGAGCGCGTCGCCGTAGAGGTGCCGTCCGGGTTGTGGCCGGGCATCTTCTCGTAGTTGCCGGGCGCGTTGCCCTCGTTGATGCCCTTGACGTGCGTCGGCTTCTCGGCGCCCGTGTGCGCGGAGCCGCTCGTTACGTTGCCCATCTCATGCTCCCTTCTGTCGCGTCCCGCGCGACGCTCGAGTTGCGCCGCGCGAGCGATGGTCGAGATCGGCGAAGAAGCGCTCGATCTCCTGCCAAACCTGCTTACCGCCGGACAGCCCCTTCCAGCGTGTGCGAATCAGCCCGACGAGGCTGTAACAGTCATCCAGCGGCACGAGCCAGTGACCGTGCTGCTCGCCTACACGATTGACCAGCAGCGCCTCCACGTCGGGCTCGAGCTCGGCGAGGATCGGGTTCTCGCGCTCGATATCCCGCCATGCATCCAGCTCCAGCTGCGACTCTGTTGGTCCCATCGGGCCCGGGTAGTAGGCGAGAACCCGCTCGGCGGCGCTGGAGTAGAAGAAGAAGGCCATGTCGACCGGGATGCGCAGCTCCTCCCAAGCGAGGTCGCCGATCGCGAACGCGTCGAGGCGCAGCCGGCGCTCTGGCACGAGCTTGTAGCGTCCGCCGCCCGCGCCGTCGCGATCGAACAGCACCGAGCACGGCCGGCAGGCGCACACGAGCTCGCGCGAGGACAGCTCGAGCATGTGCCTGTGCACTGCCGGGATCGGCGCGTTGCACAGCTCGCAGCGCTCCTCGGTATCGGGCGCAGCCGTCGCCGTCGAAGCGGTCGTACCGGTCGCGCGCTGCTGCGCGAGCCTGTGCAGCCGCGTGCTCGCAAGCGTGCCTGGCGGGGCAGCCATGCTCACACCGCCGCTCCGCCGCCGCGCAGCGCGGTGGGGCACTCGATTTGCAGCAGGCCGCCACCACCGGCCGGCGGCGACTCGACGGCGCCCTCGGCGCGGACCTCCTCGACGTCGGGCGCGGCCTTGAAGATCGCGTCCTCGATCGCCAGCTTGAGCGTCATCGAAGAGGAGGGGCACCCCGAGCAGCTGCCCTCCAGCCGCAGGTGCACGACGCCTTGCTCGACGCCGAGCAGTTGCACGTTGCCGCCGTGCGATTCCAGGTACGGCAGCACTCCTCGCAAAGCCCCGCGCACGCGCTCCTGCACCGGCACCGGGTGCAGGCCATGCAGCAGCAGCAGGTGAGAGACCAACTCGTCCTCACTCAAAGCGCCGGCCAAAGTGCCGTCGTCGTTCTCAGCCAACACATCGACGATCCGCTCGAGACCCTCGCCATAAAGATCGAGCAGTGCCTGCGCAACCTCGGTAGCGGTCTCTCGCACGGCAGGATCAGGAAGAGTCTCGAGCTGCTCCAGTAGCTCCTCGACACGCGCGATCTTTGTTGCCGGTGGCATGTCCACCCCCTAACCGTGCTGCTCGCCGAACATCGGCGAGTGCACCTGCTTGAGCGTCTTGCCTTGGCCGAGATACATGTGCACGCCGCACGGCAGGCACGGATCGAACGAGCGCACGGAGCGCATGATGTCGATCCCGCGGAAGTTCTCCTGGGAGTTTTCCTCGAAGATCGGCTGGCCTGCGACCGCGTCCTCGTAGGGCCCCGGCGTGCCGTAGGAATCCGTCGGCGAGCCGTTCCACGGCGTCGGCGGGTAGGGGTGGTAGTTGGCGATCTTGCCCTCGCGGATCACGAGGTGATGGGAGAGCACGCCTCGTACCGCCTCGTGAAAGCCGCAGCCGATCGCCTCCTCGGGCACGTCGAAGTCCTCGAAGACCTTCGTGCGCCCGGAGCGCAGCTCGGTCATCGCCTTGTCGAGGAAGTGCATCGCCATCGCCGCCGAGTAGGCAAGGAAGTAGATCCGCGCCCGGTCACGCTCGATCGCGTTGGACCATTGCGGGATCTTCCACTCGAGCGTCTGCTCCGGGGTGTTGACCGTACTGGGCAGGTTGATCAGCACGCTGTTGCCCGTGGCCTTCACATAGGGCGTGTCGATCTTGTTCGCCAGCGCCGTGACCCACAGCCGCGCCAGGGGGCCACCGCCGGTGTCCAGCGCGAGGTGCTCGCCGGTGCGCTTGTCGAACCAGCGCGGGCTCATCACCCAGGAGTACTTGCCGCCGTCGAGGTCGCGTTTCTGTGGCTTGGGGATCGTCGTCTGGTTCCACGGGTGGTGCTTGTCGACCGGGTTGCCGAGCGGGTCGCGCTGCACGAACGTCTCCTCGTTGGTCCAGTCCTCGTAGTAGGAGGAGCCGAGCAGAATCCTGATCCCGAGGTTGATGTCCACGAGGTTCGTGGTCACAAGCTCCCCATCCACGATCACACCCGGGGTGACGAACATCTCGTTACCCCAGTCTCCCATGTGGCGGTAGTCGTAGTCGACGTAGTCGGGATTGTTAAAGGCACCCCAGCACCCGAGCAGGATACGCCGCCGCCCGACCTCCTCATAGCCTGGGAGGGCTTCGTAGAAGAAGTTGAACACGTCGTCGTTCATGGCGACGGCCGACTTGATGAAGTCAAAGCAGCGCAGCAGCCGTGACAGGTAGTCGGTGAACAGAGTCGGCGTCGCGACAGTGCCAACGCCGCCCGGATAGATCGTCGAGGGGTGCACGTGGCGTCCCTCCATCAGGCAGATCATCTCGCGCCCGATGCGGCTCATGTGCAGCGCCTCCTTGTAGGTCTCGCCCGTGAACGGGTTGTAGGAGCGCATGATGTCGGCGATCGTGCGGTAGCCGTGGATGTTGGCCCCGGGCGCGTCGGTCTTCTCGGCCTTTTCGAACACCTTCGGGTTGGTCGCGCGAACCATCTGCTCGCAGAAGTCGACGAACACGAGGTTGTCCTGGAAGATGATGTGGTCGAAGATGTACTCGGCGGCCTCGCCGAGGTTGACGATCCACTCGCCCAGCGGCGGCGGCTTGACGCCATAGGCCATCTGCTGTGCGTAGCAGGAGCAGACCGCGTGGTTGTCGCCGCAGATGCCGCAGATGCGGCTGGTGATGAAGTGCGCGTCGCGCGGGTCCTTGCCCTTCATGAAGACCGAGTAGCCGCGGAACATCGACGATGTCGATTTGCACGTCGCGACCTGCTGGTTCTCGAAGTCGATCTTGGTGTAGATCCCGAGGTTCCCGACGATGCGGGTGATCGGGTCCCAGGACATGTCGACGAGCTTGCCGGCCTCCGGCTTGATGCTCTCTCTCGTGGCGGCCATCGGAGTCTCCTCTCTTCTTTTCAGTTGCCCCAGCGGGGCTCGTAGCCGGTGGTCAGCTCAGGCCTGTTGTGCCGCCACTTGGTCTCTTTGTTCAACGTGTGATTGGTGATGCCGCGCAGCTTGCGCATGACGGGCCCGTACACGCTGCCGATGCCGGTCGAGACGGCTGCGCCGGGAGGCGCGTCCATGAACGGCATGAACTTGTCGGGGAAGCCGGGCATCGTGCAGCCGATGCAGATGCCGCCGACGTTGGGGCAGCCGCCGATCCCGGCCATCCAGCCGCGCTTGGGCACGTTGCAGTTGACGACCGGCCCCCAGCAGCCAATCTTGACCTGGCACTTGGGCGAGTTGTAGTCCTTGGCGAAGTCGCCCTGCTCGTAGTAGCCGGCGCGATCACAGCCCTCGTGCACCGTCTTGCCGAAGATCCACTGCGGGCGCAGGGCCTCATCGAGCGGGATCGTCGGCGCCAGCCCGGCGGCCTGGTAGAGCAGCCAGACGAGCGTCTCCATGAAGTTCTCAGGCTGCACCGGACAGCCCGGGACGTTGACGATCGGCAGGCCGGCGGCCGAGCGAAAGTCCCAGCCGAGGTAATCGGCGAGGCCCATGCAGCCGGTCGGGTTGCCGGCCATCGCGTGGATCCCGCCATAGGTGGCGCAGGTGCCGATCGCGACGACGCCCCAGGCTTTCGGCGCGAGACGATCGAGCCAGTAGTTCAGGTTCAGCGGTTCGCCGGTCACCTCGTCGTTGCCGAAGGACGTCCAGTAGCCGTCGCCGTTGATGTTCTCGTTGGGGATCGAGCCCTCGATCACGAGCACGTAGGGCGCGCCCAGCTCATCGCGCACGGCTGCGCGGTAAGGCGCCAGGAACTCCTCGCCGCCGAGCGTCGGCGAGAGGACTTTGTTGTGCAGGTGAACCTTTGGCAGGCCGGGGATCGCGCCGAGCAGCACATCCTCGATCCCCGGCTGGCCGGCCGCGGTGATCGAGACCGAGTCCCCGTCGCAGCTCATGCCCTCGGAGATCCACAGGATATGCACCTCCTCGACGCCGGATGGTTTTGCTTCAAACGTGGCTGCCATGACTCACCCTTTCGTTTGTCAACGGTTCTTCCTCGAGCTCGAGCGCATTGACCAGCAGCTCCTCGCCCGCAAGCACCTCTACGTCCAATCCTCCGCACCGCGCGCAGCACAGCGGGAAATCCTTCAGCACGCTCTCCGCGCCGCACTCGCGACAGCGCCCGCCCGCCGGCACATGCTCGATCTCCAACTCGGCGCCATCGAGGGCGGTGCCCTGCGCGATCAGCGAGAAGGCGAACTCGAGCGAATCGGGCACGACCTGGCGCAGGTGGCCGACACGCACCTCGACCTTCACGACGCGCCGCCCGTCGGCGTGGCGCGTGGCGACGTCGAGGATTGCCTGAGCGATCGAGAGCTCGTGCATCAGCAGATCCTCGGCAGCGGGTCCCCGACGAGCTGGTCCATCACGCGCCGCCCGCCGAACGCGGTCTCGACGAGCACCATCCCCGGCGGGTCGGTCTTGACCTCGCCGATCTCCACCGCGCCGGCGCCTCCGGGAGCGCCACGCAGCGCATCCAGCGCGCGCTCGGCGTGCTTGGGCGCGACGAACGCGACGAACTTGCCCTCGTTGGCGATGTACATCGGATCGATCCCGAGGATCTCCGCGGCGCCGGCGACGGCCGGCATGACGGGCACGGCGGCCTCGCGCACGACCATCGCGACTCCCGAGGCGCGCGCGAGCTCGTTGAGCACGGAGGCGACACCGCCGCGCGTGGCATCGCGCAGGCAGCGCAGCCCCGGCCCGGCGGCGTCGAGCAGCCCATCGACCGCCGGCCACAGCGAGCGGGTGTCGGACTCGATGTCCGCCTCCAGCCCGAGCTCGCCGCGCGCGAGCATGATCGCCGTGCCGTGTTCGCCGATCGTGCCCGACAGCAGGATTCGGTCGCCGGGCGCCAGCGCGTCAGGCGCGAGCGAGGCCCGCGGGTCACGCCTGCCCACGCCGGTCGTGCAGATGTACATGCCGTCGGCGTGGCCGCGTTCGACGACCTTCGTGTCGCCGGCGACGATCTGCGCCTCGGCGGCACGCGCGGCGGCGGCGATCGCGTCCACCTCAGCGCGCAACGTCTCCGCCGACAGTCCCTCCTCGAGTACGAGCGAGAGCGTCAGCGCGAGCGGGCGCGCGCCGGCCATCGCCAGGTCGTTGACGGTGCCGTTGACCGCGAGCTCGCCGATCGAGCCGCCGGGGAAGCGCAGCGGCTTGACGACGAACGAGTCTGTGGTCAGCGCGAGGTGGACGCCGTCGACGCTCACAGCGCCGGCGTCGGCCATCGCGTCGAGCGTCGGCGAGGCGAAGGCCGGCGCGAACAGGCCCTCGATCAGCGAAGTGCTCGCCTTGCCCCCGGCGCCGTGGGACATCGTGATGTGCGAGTCGCGGAACTTCGGGCGCTTGGCGCGCGCCGTCTCGATGATGCCGAGGATCTTCGACTCGCGATCGGAGACGAGCTCGGCCATCACGCCACCTCGCGCTCGCGGGCGAAGCGCCCGTAGTTGTAGTAGGCCGCGCACGCCCCCTCGGGGCTGACCATGCACGTGCCGATGGGCCGCTCGGGCGTGCAGGCGGTGCCGAACACCTTGCACTCCCAGGGCTTGATCACGCCCTTGAGCACCTCGCCGCATTGACACGCCTTAGGATCGGCGACGCGCACGCCGGGCACGGAGAAGCGCAGCTCGGCGTCCCACTCGGCGTACTCGTCGGACAGGCGCAGGGCGCTCTGGGAGATGAAGCCGAGGCCGCGCCACTCGAAGTGCGGGCGCAGCGCAAAGACCTCGTTCATGATCTCCAGCGCCCTCACGTTGCCCTCCCAGGGAACGACGCGCGCGTACTGGTTCTCCACTTCCGCGCGCCCGTCGGCGAGCTGGCGCAGCACCATCAGCACCGACTGCAACAGGTCGAGCGGCTCAAAGCCGGAGATCGCGACGGGCTTGCCGTACTGATCGGGCAGGAACTGGAAGGGACGTGCGCCGACGACCGTGGCGACATGGCCGGGACCGATGAAGCCGTCGAGCCGCAGGTCGGGCGACTCCAGCAGCGCGCGCAACGGCGGAACGATCGTCACATGCGAGCACATCACCGAGAAATTGCCGACGTGCTCGGCCTTGGCGCGTCGCAGCGTCAGCGCGGTCGAAGGCGCGGTCGTCTCGAAGCCGATCGCGAAGAACACGATCTCAAGGTCGGGGTTCTGCTTGGCGATGCGCAGCGCATCGAGCGGCGAGTAGACGATGCGCACGTCGGCGCCCTGCGCCTTCGCGTCGAGCAGCGACTGGTTCGATCCGGGCACACGCACCATGTCGCCGAAACAGGTGAAGATCACTCCGGGCTCGTGCGCGAGTGAGATGCCGTCATCGACGCGGCCCATCGGGATCACGCAGACCGGACAGCCTGGGCCGTGGACGAGCTCGACGTTGGCGGGCAGCAGGTCGTCGACGCCGTACTTGTAGATCGAGTGCGTGTGCCCGCCGCAGACCTCCATGATCTTGTAGTGACGACCGGGCTCGAGCGCCGCGAGGATCTCACCGGCGAGCGCCCGGCCGAGCTCGGCGTCGCGGAACTCGTCGACGAACTTCATGCGAGAGCCGCCTCGGGGCCGGGGACTGCGACGGGTCTCTGTCCTGGGGCGCGCGAAAGCGCGGTGCCGGCGTGCACGAGCAGCCACTCCTCAGGACTCACGGGCTCCACGAGCGCGATCTCGACGGTTTCCCGGCCGCCATCCGCGTCCGCGCAGAGAGCCAGCCTACGTCGCTCGTCGATCTTGACGACCCGCATGGGGATCGCCACGTCGCCGCACGTGATGCAACCGTGATCGGCGACGCATCCGCTCATGCCATTCGCCCGATCACGGCCCGAACCCAGTCATACGCCCGGTCACCTCGGTTCACCGGTCATTCGATCGCGCTCGCCTTCAGCTCCTCGAGCTCCTGCTCGTACTCGACTCCCATTTTCTTGAGCAGCTCGAGCGTCGCGTGGGCCTCCCGCTCGTCGATCTTCGACAGCGCGAAGCCGACATGGATCAGGATCCAATCGCCGGGGCCGGCGGACGTGCGGTCGACGTCGAGCAAGCCGATGTTCACGGTCCGGCGCACACCGGCCACCTCGACGGTGGCGAGCCTGTTCTGCTCGTCGACCACCTCGACAACCTGTCCTGGAATCGCTAGGCACATCTGAGCTGCCTCTTCAAACGGGACCGTCCAATACTTCTACCCGCGATGAGACGTCTCTAACACGGCAATGTGGAGAAATACGGAAACGTGGAGAAATTGTCCCGACGAGCTACTTCCCGATCGAGGCGCTCCAGCGCTCTTCGATGCGAGCGAAGCGCCATACGGCCAGGGCGAGCACCCAGGTGAGGACGAACATGCCGACGACCACATAGCCGAGGACGTTGAGGTTCATCCCCTCCCACCAAGCCCAGAAGCCGCCGGATAGGTTGAGATGCTCGGCCATCAGGCCGCCGAGCTCGATCGTGCCGATCACCAGGGCGACGGCCACCGACAGGCCGGTGACCGTGAGGTTGTAGTAGACCTTCCTCACGGGCTTGGAGAAGGCCCAGCCATAGGCGAAGTTCATGAACGAGCCGTCGATCGAGTCCATCAGGCTCATGCCGGCGGCGAATAGGATCGGCAGGCAGAGGATCGCGTACCAGGGAAGCCCGGCTCCAGCCGCTCCGCCGGCGAGGACGAGCAGCGCGACCTCGGTCGCCGTGTCGAATCCGAGACCGAACAGCACGCCGATCGGGTACATCTGCGATGGCCTCGAGACCATCCTGCTCATCCGACCGAAGAAGCGGCTCATGAAGCCGCGGCTGCTGAGCTGCTCCTCGAGCGCCTGTTCGTCATAGATGCCGCGACGCATGCTGAGGAACACCTTGAGGATGCCGACGAGGATCACGACGTTCAGAGCCGCGATCACGTAGAGGAAGCCGCCTGAGACGAGCGTGCCGATCGAGCCGGTGACTCGATGCAGCGTGGAGTTCCCGTTCGCGACCGGGCCGGACAGCGACTTGATCCCGATCGCCAGCAGGAAGGCGAGCACGAAGACGATCGTCGAGTGCCCGAGCGAGAACCAGAAACCGACGCTGAGCGGACGCTTTCCTTCGGACATGAGCTTGCGCGTGGTGTTGTCTATCGCGGTGATGTGGTCTGCGTCGAAGGCATGGCGCAGGCCGAGCGTGTAAGCGGTCACGCCGATGCCGAGCGTGAAGGCTCCCGCCGTACCCAAGCGGTAGTGCTTGGGCGAGACGAGCGCGATCAACATGAGGAAGCCGCCCACGTGCAGCCCGACTACGACGGTGGCCATGATCGCGAGGGTTCGCCACTGGCCCGCGTCGAGCGAGCGCAATGCCTCGCGCACGCCGGTCTTGCCCGGACTTGACGGTTTCGCTGCGGGAGTATTTATCGCGCGCGCCTCCACATCTGCCGCCGTGTGCGTCCCGGACCCACTTGATCGCAGGAGCCTGCTTGCCGCCTACTACCCAGCAACTCGCTATTGCAAACGGTTCGCAGTTATGCGGAGGTCGACGCCGTGGCGAGGCAATTCGCGCATAGCCCGACAATCGGAAAATGGGTAAAGCGCGGCTCGTATCCGAACCGCTCGGCGACCAGCGCGCGCACCTCGTCGAGCTCTGGCGGCGAGACGGCGCGTGCGCTGCCGCAACGTTCGCAGTAGAGATACTCGCGCTCTCCCTCGCCGACGAGTGCGTAAAGCCCAGGACCGTGCCCGAGATGCACATGACGGACGATTCCCGCCTGCTCAAACGCCTCGAGGCTGCGATAGACCGAGGCGACGTCCAGTGCGCTGTCGCCCTCGCCGGCGGCCCCAACGATCTCCTCTACCGCGATCGGTCCCCCGCCGGCAGCGAACAGAGCCTGCAAGATCAGACGCCTTGCGATCGTCACGCGCAGGCGTTGCGCGCGCAATGCGGCGATCGCGCTATCGATGTCCTCGAACTTGGCGGGCGGCGAGGAGGCTGAGAGCGTCACATCACGCCCCTATTGGGACCCCGAGTACGCGGGAAACGTGACCGATGCTGAAGCCGCGCCCCGGGCCTGAGTTTGCTTGCCCGCCGAGAGGCGACCATCCTTCCGGGGTCGGCTGCTGCGTACCACGTTTGCCGCGACGGCAGACATGAGTGGCCATAATGCAGTCCAGCGTATCTCGATGCGTTCTGGGAGCGCCCGTTCTGGGAGTGCCTGTACGCGGCGGCGATTCCTTGGCCTTGGATCCGACTGGCCTGAACGCTGGTTTGTCCTCTGCCGAGCGAGCTCATAGGATTTGCAAGGTGGGTCGCAGCAAACGCAGAGCATCGCCGTCAGGGCGAATCGCTGCCCTCGCCGTGATGGGGGTAGAGCCTGCTGTTCTCGTGACGCTGTTGATGGTGATCGTCGCGGCGACCTTTTGGGCGATCGGCGATGCCCACTACGCCCGGACGCTGGTCGCCATCCTCGTGCCGCTGGAGCTCACCATTGCCTGCTGGCTGTTGAGCATGCGTCTGGAGTGCCGCGCACGGGCGCAGCATCTACTGCGCGAACAGGGCGAGACGCAGATACAGCGCATCTCGACTTGGCTCAATATGTCCCTCGGCGCGTCGATGTTGCTCATCGTCGTCCTCGGCGGATTGATCTAGCGACTGGCTACTTTGGTGTTTGTGCGAGATGATTAGCAGCAAGAGGGCAGGCAGGAATTGAATAGGGTATTTAGGCTCAGCATTTATGTCGGGGCAGCATTTGCGCTATGCACGGTTGCGACCGACGGAGCATATGCCGGACCATACTGGACTATCGACAACGATCCGTTAATCGGCGAAGCGACACTCATCTCTCACACGCCAGAAAGCGGCGTCGAGAGGCTGTATGCATCAGCAGGCAGGTTGAACCTCGAATGTCGGAAGATGGAAAGCGAAGGCAGCATCCTCGGCGATGCGGGGGAGACAGGTGACATAGCAATCGCATTCAGCGGTTGTGAGGTCATCGACGAGCCGCTCTGCCGGGTCAAGGAACCCATCGCGATGGAAGCACAGGACTCCCTGGCTTACTGGCCTGGGAATCGGGAACGGATCGTGAGCGTGCTCGAACCGAGGAACGCCGGTGTATTCGTCACGATCACGACCGAAGGAACAGAATGTGCTGCGACGGGATCTTATTCGATTGACGGTGGCACGATCGGAGAGATCACGCCCGTGAAAGAATCAGCGTCGAGCCTAACCGTGAGTTTCAAGTGCGAAAAAGAAAGGCAGATTCCAGTAGAATACGAAAACGAACGCGGCGAAATCATGAAAGATGAGTTGACATTTGGGCAAGTGCCAGCATGCCTCGAAGCCGAAGGGACTGTGGAACTCAGTGGAGCTGCAAGCGATAGAATGCTCGGGGTCGCGGCAGGAAGAACTCCGATCACGTTTCACGAGATCAGCACTACCGGTCCTACTGTGCCTGTTGGCACTACGCTGGTGGGTAAGGGCAGCAACTTTGTGATCCATTTGGGATCGAGCGAAGTTGTATGCAGCAATGGGGCGTTCGAAGGACCGCTGGAAGTGGTTAAGGGCTCAGCGGACGAAACGGCGGTGACAAAGGTCGAATTCACAGGACCCGAAGGCCCGAGCAAAACACAATGCGCCACCACCTTCGCAGGCAAGCCGACCGCCTCTATCAGCGCAAATACACCATGGAGGCTCAATTCATTTTCATGGAAGGGCATTCCAGACCAATCCTGGCAGGAAATCCTTTATCCCCCAAAAGGACAGATCATCTTGACTGTGACACTGAACAACGGTGTGACTTGCAGCTACGCGGCTCCGCGTCTACCCGTCGAAAGCCCACAGTCAGGTCCACCTTTGATACTTAAGATGGCCAGCCAAGAAATGACAGAGGAGAACGTCACGGCGCCATGCGAAGCGACGGCCGAGCTGGATGGCGAATTCATAGTCAAAACGGGCACTGGCCAGGAACTGGCGATAACTAATCCCTAAGCCGTTCTGGAGCTTAAGTCATGATCAAGCAGCCGCCGCCGGTTGCATCACCGTGAAGGAGGCTCCCTGGGGGTCGATCAGGCCGGCGAAGCGTCCGATCGGCATGTCCATCGGCTCGTTCGTCACCATCGCTCCAAGCGCGCGGGCCCTCGCGACGATGCCGTCGCAGTCGGCGACCGCGAAGACCACGCCCCAGTGCGGCGGGATCTCGGCCGGGAAGTAGTCGTCGGTCATCTGCATCATGCCTCCAACCTGTTTCCCGCCCAGCTTCCAAACCGTGTACGTCTCGGGCGCGCCCTCGAACGCGGGGGGACGCCCCTCCCAACCGAAGACTGCCGTGTAGAACGCCTCATCGGCGTCGGCGTCACGGGTTAGCACCTCGTTCCAGCACAGTGAGCCCGGCTCGTTGACGAGGTCGGCGCCGGTGAAGGTCTTTGGCTGCCACACGCCGAACACGGCGCCGGTGGGATCGGCGAACACCGCCATCCGTCCGATATCGGTCACGTCCATGGGCTCAACCACCACGCTGCCGCCGGCCGCCTTGACCTTGGCCGTAGTCTCATCGGCGTCGGCGACACTTATGTAGGTGGCCCAGGCAGTGGGCTGACCCTCCTGCATGTGGCCCATCAGGCCGCCGACGTTCTTGCCGTCCAGCTGGAACATGCGGTATCCGCCGGTCTCGGCGGAGCCTGGTTCGGTGGCGCTCCAGCCCATGAGCTCGCCGTAGAACTTCGCGGCGGCAGCGGTGTCTGGTGAGGAAAGTTCGATCCAGGACGGGGTCCCGGGTGCGTAGTCAGGCATAGGTGCTCCTTTCGCGGACGGGGACTAGCACGATCGTGGCAGATCGGCGCGTGGAGCGCGGATCCCTTGCTCAGGCGAACCCGCCGGGCTCCCTCGCGCGGACGTTGCCGAACTGTGGCGATTGTGTAGCCATGTCGTGAATGGGCGGACCCCGGTTAACGAGAAGCAGACGTCCAGAGTCACGAATCACGTCGGCGGCTCAGATCTAGGCGATGCTGGAACGGGATGTGCGCCGGATTCCAGGTGCGCCCGCTCGCTTGTTGCTGTGTCGAGCACCGCCCGCGCGGCGGTAAGCGCCTCATCGAGGCGCTCATGCCCAGGCCCATCAGCCGCGGCGTGATGAACTTGTGCGGCGGATATGAGTGGCTGCAGAATGTCCATCGGCAGTGGGAACACGATCGTGGAGCTCTGGTTGCCACTCACCTCCAGCAGCGTCTGCAGATAGCGCAGCTGGATCGTCACGGGGTTGCGGCTGATCACGTCGGCCGCGTCGTTGAGCCGTGCGGCAGCTTGGAATTCGCCCTCGGCGTTGATGATCTTCGCGCGGCGCTCACGCTCGGCCTCGGCCTGGCGTGCCATCGCGTGCTGCATCCGCTCCGGGATCTCCACGTCCCTGATCTCGACCGTGGTGACCTTGACGCCCCAGGGCTCGGTCTGATCGTCGATGATCTGCTGGAGGTGCTCGTTCAGGCGCTCGCGCTCTGACAGCAGCGCGTCGAGCTCGGCCTTGCCCAGCACCGAGCGCAGGGTGGTCTGGGCGATTTGCGAAGTGGCGACCAGCACGTCTTCGATCTCGAGCACCGACTTCGTGGAGTCGATGATGCGGTAGTAGGCGACCGCCGTGACACGGGCGGGGACGTTGTCGCGCGTGATGATCTCCTGTGCCGGGATCTGCAGCGTGACCGTGCGCAGGCTGACGCGGACCATGCGATCGATCGCCGGCAACAGGAAGATCAGCCCCGGCCCGCGCTGGCTGGTGACGCGGCCGAGACGGAAGACGACGCCGCGCTCGTACTCGCGCAGCACCCGCACCGAGGCGGCCGCGAGCATGAGCGCCGTCGCCATCAGGCAGAGGAGGACGATGACCAGCGCGAGGATCATGCGATGAGCTCCCACTCCTCGGCGCGGCGCACGGACAGCGTCAGGCCGCTCACGCGCTCGACCACGATGGGATCGCCCTCGTGAAGCGCCTCGCCGTCGATTTCCGCCCATCCATGTCGGGCGCGCCAGAGCGCCCCGTCGACGAAGACCTGGCCGGCGGGCTCATGCCAGCTGCGCACCACGCCAACATGTCCGCACAGGGACTCCGCGCCCGCCTGGATGCGCATGCGCCGAGCGCTTGCCGCTGTGCGCGTCGTCACGAGCGCCCATCCACCCGCCGCCGCGCCAAGCCCGACGCCGACGGGCACCGCGAGCGCCGCGCCGCCACCCAGTGTGGCGATGACGATGATCCCACCGGCAATCAGCGCGACGCCGCCAGCCACGCCAAGAACACCGCCGGGCACGTGTGCCTCGGCAACCGCTAGCACGGCGCCCATCAGCAACAGCACAAAGCCGAGCGTGATCATGTCATGTTCTCCACCTCCAATGATACGACCGTCGTTGATCGGTTCAGGCTCATCTGGTGCCCGCCGCCCAACGCGAGGGCGCTCCCGGTAACCCGCTAAACCGTTTCTTACAGGCCGCGTGCGCGAACGCCTGTGCTCGCGTCGGGAAGCTTTGCCACCAAAAATTCCGGGCGATGTCGATTTCGGCCGACCTCGTTCGACGTGCGAGTAGAAACCACCCCATCCACCACAAGGAGATACCAATGCGTTTCATGGTTCTGGTCCCCGGAAGCCCCGAGTCCGAGGCGGGCGAGATGCCCAGCACCGAGATCTTGGGGGCGATGACGAAGTACAACGAAGAGCTCGTCAAGTCAGGCGTGATGCTGGCCGGCGAGGGCCTGCACCCTACCTCCAGGGGCGCAAAGGTCCGCTTCAACGGCAGCGAGCGCACCGTCATCGACGGTCCGTTCACCGAGGCCAAGGAGATCGTCGCGGGCTACTGGGTCTGGGAGTGCGCGTCGCGCGAGGAGGCGATCGAGTGGCTCAAGCGAGCGCCGTTCGACGGCGGTGTGGAGATCGAGCTACGCCAGATCTTCGAGGCCGACGACTTCGGCGAGCAGCTGACGCCGGAGCTGCGCGAGGCCAACGAGCGGCTGCGCGAGCAGACCGCCCAGAATTAGGCGCACATCGGTACGTGAAGCGCGATGGCCCGGTCGGTACATGTACCGACCGGCGACGGCGCACATGTGCGCCGTCGAGCGGGGCGCGCATGCGCGCCCCGCGCAGGGCCGCATGCGGCCCTGCGTTGCGGGCCGTACATGTACGGCCCGCCCCCCCGGCACATGTGCCGGGGGCCCGCTCCTAAGCTCGGATCTCGACCGGCTGATTCGCTTCGACACGCCCACCGTTTGCCGGTCTCGTGCGGTCGAGCTCCGCGTCAGCGCGACCGTGACCACGATCAGCCAGATCAGGAGGGCGAGGATCGGCACGAACGCGACAGACCCGAGCAGCAGCACGGCCACGATGAGGCTGAAGCGTGTCAATCTCGAGCTGAACACCCCGCGCTGAGTGCCGTCGTTTCGAAGGGGCGCCCGTCGTCCGACACCGGCACTTCCTCGCTGCCGGCGGGGATCGGCGTGTCCCGGCAGCACACCGAACATCAAATCGTGTTCGAGCCCGCTCAACCTATGCTTAGGGCCGCAAAGGCAGGCGATGTCAGGCGTCGGGCGGCCAACCAGAGAGCCCATCCAACGCCGTTGCCGGCGTGCTGGCGGAACGATTCGGGCTGCTCGTGAGAGCCGGCCACAGGCTCCCAATGACGACCGCCACAGAGCTTGCGAGCGCAAACCAGATGCCCCAGCTGAGGGACAGCGAGAAGACTTCTCCCAGGGGCGCGGGGCGCTCGACCATCCGAAACAGGACACAGACAGTCGCCAAGAGCCCGACAAACGCGATCTGACTGCCGCCGCCCGTCCGTGTTGGCTCTGAGGCCCCCGCGAGGCGCAGCAGCGCCGCGAGGAAGGCGATCGCGGCGAGTATCAGGAGTATCACGTTGAGGTATTTCAACGTCTGATGTGCGCTGAGTGTGGTGACCTGATGACCGGTGAACGCACCGAACCCAAGGCCAATGGCTTTCGCCTGGGTCTGAAAGGTGGTGTTCCCGTACTGCTGCGCCACGTTGTTGAGCGCCTGCTGGGCGGAGGCCGCTCCGCCGGCGGTCAGACTGACCCCGTACCACGGCAGGAAGACCGACACCGCGAGCAGCGCCGCGCCGATGGCGGAGATGAGAGACCCCAGCCGTAGGCGATCTTCGACCATGGTAGGCACTGGATCGGCCACCCGGCAGCCAAGCTTGAGCGGGGCGGCCCCAGGTCGCCGACCTCAAGCGTCCCAGCGAGCCTTCCCCCCAGCTCACGGCGCGAATATGAACCGGCCCAACGCGCACTGATCTCACACTCACGAGCATGTTGAATCGATTACCGAGACCGACATTTGGCCAGGCTCAAGGTCGGTACGGCCAAGCGTGGGCCAACCACGACCCCGATGCGATCGCCGCTCTACACACCGAGGACTCGGTATTCCATCTGCACAACATCACTCAGCCGGCGTGCGGTCGTGCCGCGGTTAGAGATGCGATCGCGAGCGCGTTCGAGCAGTCGCCTGACCTGAGTTTCGAGCGCATGCGCGTCTCCGAGCTGGCCTCGCTGGTGACGCGACGAGAGCCGCGGTAACCGTCCGGCTTGAATTCACGGATTTGCGAGCCGCGCCACGAATCGGGCCCTTCAAGGAAGGCATCGCCTGGCGTAGGTGCTATGCTGTACGTACATTGATACATACATCTAGAGAGAGTTACCGATGAGCACGATCGGCGTCCGTGACCTTGCGAGGCACGCAAGCGCAATCATTAACGACATCGAGCAGAAGAAGCAGCCAACGCTCGTCACCCGTCGAGGCCGGCCCGTCGTCTACATGCTCCCCGTGGATTCTGAGGAGTTCGAGGACTTCGTGCTCGCCCATGCGCCGCAGTTCGTCGGGGGAATGGCCGCTGCTGACGCCGAACTCGCTGCTGGTGAAACAGTATCGCTCGCAAGCGTTCGCGCAGAACTTGAAACCGACGAGCCTGAGAGCGCCGGCTAGAGCCCATCCTGGCTCGATCTGGATGTATCGCGTCGAGTTCTCCAAGCGTGCGCTGCGCGACTTGCGGGGTATCGATCACAAGCTCCGCAAGCGGTTGCTCGACCTACTTGAGAACGACCTCGCCGCCGAGCCCCAGCCAGCGAACCTCGATATCAAGCCGCTGAGCGGACGAGCGCCGTGGCTGCGCCTCCGGCGTGGCGAGTACCGCATCCTCTACCGACCCCTCACGAGCAGCGAGCTTCAAGCGCTCACTGCGAAGGAGCGAGCCGGGTTTCTCGTCGAGCGTGTCCTTGACCGCCGTGACCTCGAGCATGCTGCATCTTCCTTGCCGAGCTAACGCCACACCGTCCGACCAGTAGAGCACTGGACCAAGTCGCGCCGGCCTTGCAACGGATTTTTGTGTTCGCGTACCGTACGGCCCGTGGCACGCCGCATTTACGATGAACTGCCACTGCCGCCCGAACAAGGGTGCTGGCTAGCTGTTGTGCCCGGTGACGTCCCGAACGCGGGCTCGGGGTGGCCGGTTGCCGAGCGCTGAGTGGGTGCGGCGCTCGTTGTAATAGTCGATCCAGTGTGGCAGGG
>Ga0193728_1000561_pt1 | contig 18074 bp, 13 predicted proteins | sample U1c1metaG_FD_143037 | JGI IMG/M metagenome (GOLD analysis project Ga0193728, IMG submission 143037) | Soil microbial communities from a riparian zone of the East river system, Colorado, United States - U1c1 | ecosystem: Environmental > Terrestrial > Soil > Riparian zone | place: USA: East River...
GCGATCACCGTGACGGCCGTACCGGCATCGGCGGGCTCCGGTTCGTCGGGCAAGTCCGACGTGACCACGACGAAGCCCACGGCAACCCATGACGCAGGTGACGGATCCGGCACCGGCATCGCGCCCAACATCCTGACTCGCGCGTTGACCCCGTTTGCGGATATCGCGGTGCACCCGAACAAGATCATCTCCGCCTTCGAGATCGGGCTCGTGCTCCTTCTCTTGGCGGTGCTGCCCGCGCATCTCTTGAACGCGACAATTGCGGAACAGTCCGAACGCTTCGAGCGTCGGTTCCCGAAGCTGCACGCGCCACGCTGGCTCACAACCCTGATTGGCTGGTTCCGATCCGCGCCGGTCGTCGGCGGCATTGTCGTGACGCTGGCCACGGCCATCCTGTTCGGATTCGCAGACCCGAAGTTCGGGTTCACCCTCGCCTCGCTGCGACTGATTCTCGCCTGCGGTATCGCGCTGTTCCTGGTCGGGTACGTCGCGAACTGGCTCACCGGAGTCATCGCGCACGTGCAGTGGAACATTGTTGCGGCGGTGAGCACGCGCCCCTACGGACTCATCCTGACCATCGTCGGTGTTCTGATCTCTCGTCTGTTGGACTTCTCGCCCGGATTCCTGATCGGACTCATCCTCGGTCTCACCATCCAGGGCAAGTCAGCGGCCGGATTCGCCTGGCGCACGGTCGTGCTGCGATCCAGCATTGTGCTGATCATGGCGATCGCCGCGTGGATCGGATACTCCACCATCACGCTCGGCGGCGACGAAGGCGGCACCTTCGGGTCGGCCCTGCTCGTCGAAACCCTGGTCGCGATCACCACCGAGGGTGTAGTTGCGCTGCTGGTCGAGCTCTTGCCCTTGCGGTTCCTCGAGGGCGAACGCATCTACGCGCACTCGCGGGTTCTGTGGGGCATCTTCTACATCCTGACTCTTGTCGTCTTCGTTCTCGCGGTCGTCCCATGGGAAGGCAACTGGGACGCCCTCGGCAGTTCGCTCTGGATCTGGGTGGGTGTGCTCGCGCTCTTCGCGCTCGTCTGCGTCGGGGTGTACATCTACTTCCGCCGGTTCGCGAAGCCGCTCGAGGAAGAGGCGGGCGAAGAGAAGGTCGCGCTTGGCGAGTCTGTCGGGTCGGACCAATAGTCGCTCGCCTCAGCTGTGGATCCGCGTAGTTCTCCGGAACTCGCCACTCGGCCGCCGGAAACGTTGGGAATACTCGCGTTGCCCGACGCATTGAACCGTTCGTGAGTTCAGTACATGACGGCGTAGGTTTCCGATCCGAGCGGGGTCCGATCTTGATCGCCCTCATGCTTTCCACAGCTCTTGTGGCGATCGACGGCACAATTATCGCGACGGCGGTACCAACCGTCGTCCACGACATTGGTGGAGCTTCCGCATTCCCCTGGCTGTTCTCGGTCTATGTGCTCGTGCAGGCCGTCACGGTGCCGGTTTATTCGAAACTGGCCGACACTTTCGGGCGTAAGCCCATGATGATCATTGGAATCGGCCTGTTTCTGCTCGGGTCGGTGCTGTGTGGTGCCGCCTGGAGCATGCCATCCCTGATCGCGTTCCGCGTCGTGCAGGGTCTTGGCGCTGGAGCGGTTCTGCCGATGTCGATCACAATCGCCGGCGACATCTACACGGTGCACGAGCGGGCGAAGGCACAGGGATACCTGGCCAGCGTATGGGGGATCGCATCCGTCGTCGGACCCACACTCGGTGGAATCTTCTCGCAGTTCGTCAGCTGGCGTTGGATCTTCTACGTCAACGTGCCGATCTGCATCCTTGCGGCCTTCATGATTATTCGTGCACTCAGGGAGACCATCGAGCCGAAGCGTCACCGCGTCGACTTCCTCGGCGCCGCGCTCATCACCGCCGGGATGTCACTGCTGATTCTCGCCGTGCTCGAGGGCGGCGTTGCCTGGGCATGGGATGCGCCGATCAGCATCATCGCCTTCGTCGCGGGTGGGCTGCTTCTGCTCGCGTTTCTCTTTGTCGAGACACGCGCGGCTGAACCGATCCTGCCGTTGTGGGTGTTCTCGCGGAGGTTGCTCTCATCGACCTCGCTGGTCGGGCTCGGTGTTGGAGCGGTCACAATTGGGCTATCGGCGTATGTGCCGACCTACCTGGAGGGCTCGCTCGGATCACCACCGATCGTGGCGGGCCTCGCTCTCGCGGCGCTCACCCTGGGCTGGCCACTATCGGCGTCGCAGGCCGGGCGTTTATATTTGCGGATCGGATTCCGCAACACGGCGCTTATTGGGCTCGCGTTCGCGATCATCGGTTCACTGTCTCTCGCATTCTTTGCACACGCTCCATCCATCGCTACCGTCGCGATCTCCTGCTTCGTCATAGGACTCGGGATGGGACTCGTTGCCGTTCCGACTCTGATTGCGGCGCAGTCGAGCGTCGGCTGGGAACAGCGTGGCGTCGTGACCGGAGCAAACCTGTTCTCCCGCTCGATCGGGAGCGCCGTGGGGGTCGCAATCTTCGGAGCGATCGCCAACGCGCTCATCGTGTCATCGGGGGAGTCCCCGTCGACCGCCTCGGTGGTGGTGTCGTCTTCGACAGCAGTATTCGTCGCCGTTGCTGTCGTCGTGCTCGCGACCGTCATCGCGGCGCTGGCTATGCCGCGGTCGCGCGTCGAGGCGGCTATCCCGCGCACCGTCGCCGAGCCCATCGCCGAGTAGTCCGGCGGACTCGAGGGGATCCCGCGCGCACGACGCTTCGCTGGTGCGGCGCGGGTAAACGCCCGTGAGGTGAGGCAAATCGACCTAAAACTCGATCGGGAAGGTCGATTCGTCTCACTTCAGTGCACGCGAGCCGACGGACGAGGTCACTAGAGTTTTTGCGTGAGTGACGACGCCCGGAGGACGCACCCCCTGCGGGCAAACTGGCGGCAGCCCCTGCTCACGGTGATCGGGATGTCCATCGCGGTCGGGCTGCTTTCACTCGTCGATCCACAACCGGGGCCACTTGTTCTCGCCGCGGTGCTGGCGATGACGATCTCACGCAACAGGCTGGTCACAACCTGGCGGGGCGGGGCGGAAGCCGTAGTCCTGCTGCCGTTCGTTGGCCTCGCCACCGCGGGAGTCGGATACCTGCTCGTCTTGCTCCCGATAGTTGGTGCGACCGCGTACGTGACAGCGATGTTTCTGTCCATCTTCCTACGGCGATTCGGACCGGTGTGGACTCGGGTGGGCTCGCTCATCGCACTCCCGTTCATCACTCTTCTGATCGCTCCGGGTGCCGGAGTTGGAACATCGCCGCCCCAGGTGGCGGTGCTCTCCATCGGAGTGCTGGTGATCGTGGTCGCGCTGCGGTTGCTCGCCGAGGCGACACGGTTCCTGCCCAAAGCGCCGTCCGAACCGGCTCGCGACGGGACGCGTCCTGTTTCTGTCCCGGCCACTACCGGGCTGGTTGCGAGTACAAAGATGGCCATCCAGATGGCGATCGCACTTGCCGCAGCGTTCGTGATCGGTGCGCTACTGTTCCCGGCGCATGTGACCTGGGTCGTCCTGACCGCATTCATCGTGTGTAGCGGAAACCGTGGACGAGCCGACGTTCTGTATAAGAGTGGGCTGCGAGTCGTCGGTGCCGCGGTCGGAACCGTCGTCGCATCCGTTGGTCTGGTGTGGCTGACGCCGTCGCACTCGTTCCTGCAGGGGCCGGCGCTCGTGGTAGCCCTCCTCGCGATCATCGCCATTGGCCTGTGGCTGCGCGAATGGACCTACGCCGCCTGGGCGGTCGTCATGACACTCGTCATTACCCTGCTGCAGGGCACTGCCATTCCTGTCACGGGAGCGGGTGGCGAACAGCTGTGGATCAGAATCCTCGCGATCATTGTCGGTGCCGGCTGCGGACTGGCAGCCTCATGGTTTGTGCTCCCTGTTCGATCGGAGGGCGTTGTGCGCAAGCGCGTCTCCGAAGCTCTCGCCGCGCTCAGTGATTACGGCGCGGAACCGACGCCGATCACCGACCACGATCTCGGGATGGCGCTCGGCAGGCTGGATGAAGTTGCCGCCCCGTGGAACGCGCTCGAGCGGTTGACCGGATGGCGAACGACCGCGCGCAAACCAGGACAGTGGGTGCACCTGGTGCATGAGTGCGCACGACTGGTGCGAGCGAGGCCAGGCCTCAGCGCGGCCGCTCGGCGCGCACTGGGTGAAGCGCGCCGAGCGATGCGCGAACCCGAGGCGGTCGGTCCACGGCTCCTCGCGCTGCGCGACGAACTGCAGGCGGGCTAGGTTGCGCCCGGCACGCTTGCGCGCGGCTCGCCCGTAACGAGAGTCCAGTAGCAAGATAGTCACATGACGCAGCAGGAGCTCGCATCGCCGCAGCCGCACCCCCAACTCGAGCAGTTGATCGCCGTCCTCGAACAACTTCGTGCCCCGGGCGGATGCGCGTGGGACGCAGAACAGACCCACGAATCGCTGGTTCGCTACCTCGTCGAGGAGTCCTACGAACTGATCGACGCGATCGAGAGCGGTAACCGCGATGGGCTGATCGAGGAGCTCGGCGACGTGCTGTACCAGGTCATCTTCCACTCGGATATTGCGGCGCACACACCCGGCGAGGAATTCACGCTCGAGGATGTCGCGGCACACATGACCGCGAAAATGGTCGGACGGCATCCACACGTCTACGGGCAACTGGCCGACGAGCTCGCGGCGAACGAGATAACGGATACCGCGTCAGACGTGAATGCCCGCTGGGACGAAATCAAGAAGGTCGAGAAGCCGTCGCGCACGAGTGTTCTCGATGGAGTTCCGCAGGGCATGCCCGCACTGGCACTCGCCGACAAACTTCTCGGCAAGGCCGAAAAGCTGGGGATGCCCACTCCGATTTCGCCGACGCTCGCCACCGATGGTGCCGAGAGCGAGCTCGAACTCGGCGATCAGCTCCTCGGGATTGTGGCGGTCGCACGTGAGAAGGGGCTCGACCCGGAACGGGCCCTTCGCGCAGCACTTCGCGGTCTTCAGGAACAGATGCGCGAGCGCGAATCCGAGCTCGCGCCTGCGGCGAAATCTGAGTAATTTCCAGCCACAACTGTGAGCTCGATGACTGCTAGTGTGTGACAGCTTTTCAGTTTCTGTGCTTTACCTGTTAGACCGGCTCCGCCGTCAGACCCATTTCGCGTCCTATCGACTTGCAGGGAATATCTCAGTGCAGCACACCCAAAAACGTAGCCGTGTCCGTTCAGTGCCGAGGTCAGTGGCGAGCCTGCTCGCAGCCACCTGCCTGGTTGTCGGCGGCGTTCTGCTGACCTCCAGTGCCGCGCCCGCATTCGCAGCGCCGACGATCACCGGCAGCGGAACGGGAACCCTGCTTGTTCCCGCGACAGCAAGCCCGCTGGCGCTCACGACGCCAACAGCGAATTCGCCGTACACCTCGGTCATTACTCCGGATTCGCGTTACGTCTACACCGCAGACCAGGTCACGGATCAGATCTACGTCGTCGATTCGACCACCAACAGCCAGATAGCTCAGATTGGCGTTACCGCAAACTCGGTGATCGAGAGCAGCGCAATCTCGTCGGATGGCTCGCACGCTTATTTCGCAGGCGAAGCCTCGAGCTCCGTCATGATTATCGACACGGCCACGAATACCTTCAGTGGCTCATTTCCGGTTCTCGGCAACCCACTCTCGATCGCGCTATCGCCCGACAACACGCTGCTCTACGTGGTTTCCCCCTTTGGTCTCACGTCGTATGCGCTTCCCAGCGGGATCCTCCAGACCACCGTGCCGCTGGGAGTGAGCAGCTCGACCAGCGTGGTGCTGACACCGGACGGCACAACGGCGTACGTCTCCGATGGTGGGGCGGCCCATGACGTCAACGTCGTGAATACGGTCACACACACGCTGGGAACTCCGATCGTTGCGGGTTCCGACCCGTTCTTTCTGGCCATCAGTCCAGACGGTTCGACCGTCTACGTGGTGAACGATGGTGATAACACGATCCAGGCGATCGCGACCGCAACGAACACAATAGGCAGTGCCGTACTGGCCGGATCGGCAACGAGCAATTTCGTGGCGGCCGTGTCACCGGACGGCAAGAATGTCTACGTCACCGGCGGTACCGATGTGGCGATTATGTCGGCGGATCTCAGCGACAGCGTGTCGATTGCAGCCCCCGGAACGAAGTACGGGCTCGTGCCTTCGCCAGACGGCAAGAGGCTCTACGCGCCCAACACCAACAATGGAACGCTCGATATGTTCAACGTTGCGTCCATCACGGTGACCGGTCCGGCCAAGATCGCCGCAGGAACCGCCACAACGACGTTCAACCTCAGCGTCGACGACGGCAATACGCCGGTGGGTGACTACTCGGCTAATGCGCTCCGCGTCGACATCCTGAATTCTTCGAGCGCCGTCGTGGCGACCGGTTCCGGCACGTTTGATCCGACCACGGGAACAGCCACGATCACTGTCCCGACGGCGGCGCTCGCCAACGGAACCTTCTCGATCCGGGCAGCCACCGGCGATCTGCAGTCCGGAGCAACCATCGTCGCAACGGCGACAGGTTTCGTCGTCGGGACCGGAATCGATCCTGCCGGACTCGCTCCGACCGGCGTGGATGCGACGCTGCCACTTCTTCTGGGCGGCATCCTTGTTCTCGCGGGACTGGTCGCGCTCCTCCTGGTGCGGCTTGCGCGTCGCCGGTCTAACCGCGAGGTCTGAGCTAGCCGGAGCAGAACTGACTGCGTGTGAACTAGCCAGATGCTGGACGGTGCCCTCCCAAACCCGAATTGGAAGGGCACCCCAACCAGCTGACCGCGCATCGCACTACAGGGCGCGCAGTCGGCCGGAATCGAACCAAACGGGAATGTACATCACCGTCGGTCCTGTCAGTCGAACCGGCCCCCATGCCGATTCGTAACCTTGCGACAGTCGGCCTAATCCTCTTGGCTGGCCAGCTGTGCGGTAGACAGTGTATAGGCATAACAGTCGTTAGCACAACAGGCGTTATCAATCACGACTGATTTTACTCACGACTGTTATGGATATGTGACGAGAGGTGCCATAGTGGACCAATGCCACGTCATCCGGATCCCCTGCGCAAGCCGCAGCTCCTGGGCGAAATCCTGGACTACCTGCTCGACAAGTCGCTCGCATCCGTGTCTTTCCGCACGATCGCGCAGGCTCTCGACTGCAGCACGTACACGCTCGTGTACCACTTCGGATCGCGCGAACAGCTCCTCAGCGAGATCGTGGCAGCTGTGTCGACGCGCGCGACGGTCATCGATGACCTGATGCGGGATTCGTCGAACACCATCGACCGGTATTTTGCCGGGCTCGAGGAATCCTGGCAATGGACGCTGCAGCCACGCAATCGCCAGCTCCAGCGTCTCGAGTTCGAGGCGGCGCTGATTGAAGCACTGGAACCGAGCACTCACACCTTCAGCCGATCGCTGTTCGACACCTGGCTTCGCATCGGGCGCGAGGCACTCGCGTCGCTCGGCATGAAGCCGGCCGAGGCCGAGCTCGAGGCGCGCCTGGTCGTCGATACGTTTTACGGCATCCAATACGACTTCGTACTGAACGGCGACGCCGCTCCCGCGACCCGCGCATTCAAGGAGGCGATGCGCATCCACCGCGAACGCATCGGCGCGCTGCTCCCGGAAAGTGTCACCGGCTGACTCGGTGGGTTCATAGAAGCTGGTCTGCCACACTAGAGACGTGGCCAGCCAGGTGAATCCTCCCCGCGGGATGCGCGACTTTCTTCCCGCAGACAAGGCTCGACGCGAGCACGTTCTCTCGGTCATCCGGCGCACCTTCCGAGAGCACGGGTTCGACGAAATCGAGACCCCCGTCGTCGAGGACAGCGATCGATTGCACGCCGGACTCGGCGGCGACAACGAGAAGCTCGCCTTCGCGGTCATGAAGCGTTCGCTCGAGAAGGATGACCTGCAGCGCGCAGCCGACAGCGGCGACTACCTCGAGCTCGCCGACCTTGGGCTTCGTTTCGATCTGACGGTTCCGCTCGCCAGGTTCTACGCGAGCCACCGGGCCGAACTGCCGAAGGTGTTTCGTTCGATTCAGATCGCTCCGGTGTGGCGGGCGGAGCGGCCGCAAAAGGGTCGCTTCCGCCAGTTCGTGCAATGCGACATCGACATCATCGGTGAGGCCGGCTCGCTCGCCGAGGTCGAGTTGATCACTGCCACCGCCGCGGCACTCGAGGCGCTGGGTTTCGCCGGTTCGAACGCGTGCACCATCCGCATCAACGACCGAAGGATTCTGCGTCGCATTGTTGCGGCGCTGGGCATCGACGATGGCTCGTATGAACGAGCCCTCATCACGATCGACAAGGAAGACAAGATCGGTGTCCCCGGTGTCGTCGCCGAGCTCCTCGAGCTGGGGCTGGGCGACGCGGCGACGATGACGCCGGTCCTCGAGAGCCTGACGACGCTTGTCGACGACGGATGGGGGCTGCTCGAGTCGGGCAACCAGGCTCCCGATTGGCTGGATGCGGACGCCTACCGCGACCTGCTCGCAATTCGCGCGGCGGTCGGTGGGGGTGTTCGGCTGGTCTTTTCCCCGAACCTCGTGCGTGGGATGGGTTACTACACCGGCGCGATCTTCGAGATCGCGCATCCGGATCTGTCCTATTCGCTGGGCGGTGGCGGTCGATACGACGGGATGATCGGGCGCTTTCTGGGCACGGACGTTCCCGCTACCGGAATCTCGCTCGGCTTCGAGCGGCTGGTCGATCTGGTCCGACTGCCGGAGGACGCGGCGGGAGACGCCGTCGTGCTCATCTACGACCCGGAGGTTGAGCCGGCCAGGCTCGCGGCCCTGAAGGCCGAGGTGATTGCCACGGGAGCGCGGACAACACTCGCCGAACGTCCGAGGAATCCGAAGACACTGATCGACCAGCTCGCCGCATCCGGCTGGACCCGCTTTGCTTTCGTCACCGGCGCGACCATGACCCTGGCCGACCTCGAGCTCAAGGAAATTTCGGCGACCGACGGCGCGCAGTAGGCTTTTGCCGAACGCTCTACCACCCGTTCACACCACCCCCTGAGCACTCAGCTCAATTAGCTAGGAGACCTCCGTGGCCCTCGTCGAAGCAGTCATTGCCCGCGAAATTCTTGACTCTAGGGGCAACCCGACGGTCGAGGTCGAAGTCCTTCTCGAAGACGGGACAGTAGCTCGGGCAGCGGTGCCGTCCGGCGCATCCACCGGAGCGTTTGAGGCGTACGAACTACGCGACGGCGACAAGGCGCGCTACGGCGGCAAGGGTGTCGAGAAGGCCGTAGCGGCCGTCATGGATGTGCTCGGTCCAGAAATCGAGGGAATCGAAGCCACAGACCAGCGCCTCATCGACGCAACCCTCATCGAAGCTGACGGCACCGATAACAAGAGCAAGCTGGGCGCGAACGCGATCCTCGGTGTGTCGCTCGCGGTCGCGAAGGCAGCGGCAGCGTCATCCGGCCTCGAACTGTTCCGCTACGTCGGCGGCGCCAACGCACACGTACTCCCCGTGCCCATGATGAACGTCATCAACGGCGGAGCGCACGCCGACTCGAATGTCGACGTCCAGGAGTTCATGCTGCTGCCGATCGGGGCATCCTCGTTCCGCGAGGCGCTGCGCTGGGGCGCAGAGACGTACCACGTGCTGCACGCGCTGCTGCACGAAAAGGGCCTGTCGACCGGGCTTGGCGACGAGGGCGGATTCGCACCGGACCTGCCGAGCAACCGTGCCGCGCTCGAGATCCTCGTCGAGGCGATCGAGAAGGCCGGCTTCAAGCCGGGCACAGACATCGCCCTCGGCATGGATGTCGCGGCCAGCGAGTTCTACAAGGACGGCGTGTACAACTTCGAGTCGAAGCCGCACACCGCCGAGCAGATGAGCGCGTACTACAAGGAGCTCGAGACCGCGTTCCCGCTGATCACGATCGAGGACCCGCTGGACGAGGATGACTGGGCCGGCTGGGCGCACTTCACGAGCGAGGTTGGCGACAAGCTTCAGATCGTCGGCGATGACCTGTTCGTGACAAACCCGACGCGTCTCGCGAAGGGCATCGAGCAGAAGGCCGCAAACTCCATCCTGATCAAAGTGAACCAGATCGGGACGCTGACCGAGACCCTGGATGCGGTGGCTCTCGCGCAGACCCACTCGTTCACGACGGTCATGTCGCACCGCTCCGGTGAGACCGAAGACACGACCATCGCGGATCTTGCGGTTGCGACCAACGGTGGGCAGATCAAGACCGGTGCTCCGGCCCGGTCTGACCGTGTCGCGAAGTACAACCAGCTGCTGCGCATCGAGGAAGAGCTCGACACAGCGGCGACCTACGCCGGGCGCGCTGCTTTCCCGCGCTTCAAGGGGTAGCGCGTACGGTCGGTCGCGATGACGGCGGCTTCGCGCGCCTCCTCGACCCGAGTGCGTATTTCTCGGGTCGAGTAGCCGCGGCGGAGCCCGGCGCTATCGAGACCCCGCGGGGTAACTCTCGGGTCTGGTTTCGATGACGGCGACTTCGCGCGCCTACTCGACCCGAGGGCGTATTTCTCGGGTCGAGTAGCCGGGGCGGAGCCCGGCGTTATCGAGACCCCCGCGGGATAGCAGCTACGCCGGTCTCGTTGACACCGCCTCCGGCGCCTACTCGACCCGAGGAGAGGGCCGCCTGTCGGGATTTATCAGTTCGTCCGCTTAACATCGCTGTATGGCTGAGAGACGCGCACGGAAGGTTCGCCCGGTACGGGTGCGGGTTCCCGTCGCGATGCCGGACGGCTCCGCGCCGGAGCGTTGGCTCAGCAACATTCGGCTATCCAGTTTCACGATCATGATGCTCGCGCTGGTCGTTCTCGGAGTGATCGTGCTCGCGCCATCACTGAAACTGCTCATCCAGCAGCGCAGCCAGATTGCCGGGCTCGAGAAATCGGTGGAACAGCAGAAGGCCGACGTCTCGAGCCTCAAGGGACAGGTCGCGCGCTGGGATGACCCCGCCTACATCGAGGCGCAAGCGCGCAACCGTCTGCTGTTCGTCTTCCCGGGTGAGTACAGCTATCTCGTGATCCCGGAGCCTGGAGACAATCTCTCGACGGGCGCCACTCCGATCAGCAAACACATCCAGACGACCAAGATCGACTGGGTGCAGGCTCTGACCTCCTCGGTGCTGCGGGCGGGCCTCTCGACCGAGACCAAAACCGAGCTCCAGTCGCCGTCGACAGTGCCCGCGCCAACGAAATAAGCCGACGAGATTAGCCGACGAAACAAGACACATGACGACCCCACCCTTTGAGCAGCCATCCGCGCTCGACATCGCCACCGTCTCCGCGCAGCTGGGCAGGCCCGCGCGCGACGTGATCGGCATTGCCGCGCGCTGTGTGTGCGGTGCGCCGACGGTGGTTTCCACTTCTCCTCGGCTGACGGATGGGACCCCGTTCCCGACCCTGTACTACCTGTCGCATCCCGCGGCGACCGCCGCGGTGTCGACCCTCGAGGCCAACGGTGTGATGCCAGAGCTGGCCGAGTTGTTGGAAGGCGACGTTGCTGACGGCTACCTTGCTGCCCACGAGTCGTACCTCGCCGATCGCAACGGAATCGAGTTCGTCGCCGAACTCGACGGGATTTCCGCGGGTGGGATGCCGACCAGGGTGAAGTGCCTGCACGCACTCGTCGCACATTCGCTTGCCGCGGGCCCAGGCGTGAATCCGATCGGCGATGTCGCTCTCGAGCGCGCGACCTGGTCGCCGAGCGTGTGCGAGTGCGCCGACTACGGGTTGGCCGCGTCGTGAAGCGTCGTGCTCATCGGCGGAGAAGTGCGATCGTCGGCGCGTTCGCGGCGGGTGCGGCATCCATTCTGCTGCTGTCGGGCTCGATTGCGAGTCCTCCGACCGGTCTGCACACCGACAACATTCGCTCGGGCGAATACTGGCTCGCCCAGTATGGAATCAGCAGCGCGTGGTCGACGACCGAGGGCAAGGGCATCACGATCGCGGTCATCGACACGGGCGTCGATGGCACTGTGCCCGACCTCGCCGGTGCGGTCAGCGGTGGCATCGACTACTCCGGCCAGGGCTCGGCCAATGGAGAACGACCCGTCGGAGACGCGGATGAGCGCAACCACGGCACCATGGTGGCCTCGCTCGCCGCCGGTCGCGGGACTGCGGGAGCCGCGGGACTCATCGGCGTCGCCCCGCAGGCGAAGATCCTGAGCATTTCGATCGGGTTCGGTGCGGCCGTCACCAACTCGGATGACCAGATCGCCGAAGCGGTGACGTGGGCGGTGAATCATGGCGCCAACATCATCAACATGTCACTGACCCGGAACACGCTCGCGTGGCCGGAGAGCTGGGACAAGGCGTTTCTCTACGCGATGCAGCACAACGTGGTGATTGTCGCGGCCGCGGGCAACCGGGGGAGTGGCACCAGCGAGGTCGGTGCACCGGCGACCATGCCGGGGGTGCTCACTGTCGCAGGCGTCGACCGTAACGAGGAGGCGAGTGTCGACGCATCCGCGCAGGGAATCACAATCGGCGTCTCGGCGCCGAGCGAGCAACTGCTCGGCGCGATTCCGGGTGGCCAGTACGTCGAGTGGGAGGGCACGAGCGGATCGACTCCGATCGTCTCCGGAGTTGTCGCCCTGGTCATGGCGTCGCATCCCGGGATCACCGCAGCCAACGCCATCAACCGCGTGATCTCCACCGCGAGGGACGCCGGAGCGAAGGGCGTCGATCCGATCTACGGGTATGGCCTGGTCAACGCGGCGGCTGCGGTTCGCAATACCGTGCCGAACGTTAAGGCAAACCCGATGGGTTCTCTCTCCGCCTGGATCCACCTGAACCGCAGGGCGGATCCGACCGCGACGCCGACAACTCCACCAACCTCCGGCTCGACCGCCGCGCCGACGGTGTCACATGCTGGCCCAGAGGACCCGCTCGGCATCCTGTATCCGACGCCGACACAGCTTCGGAATGTCGGGCTTCCGCTCGGACTGATCCTCGCGTTCGTGCTCGCCGCGCTGGCCATGATCGTGCTGGCCGTCCGCCATTTAGGGAGACTTCGCGGGAGGGACTAGATTTGATGGTGACTACCACCCTCTAGGAGACTTTCGCTCGTGCCCAAGATTCTGATTGTCGGCGGCGGTTACGCCGGTTTTTACACTGCACTCAAGCTCGAAAAATGGCTGAGGAACGGTGAGGCCGAGGTCACAATTGTTGACCCGCTCCCGTATATGACCTACCAGCCGTTCCTTCCCGAGGTTGCTGCGGGCTCCGTCGAACCGCGTCACGCCGTGGTGCCCCTCCGTCGTCACCTGCTGCACACCCGCGTCGTTGCCGGGAAGGTGACCGCGATCGACCATGCGGCAAAGACCGCCACGATCACGCCCGCGGTTGGCGACCCGTGGGTGGAGAGCTACGACACCGTCGTGGTGACGGCGGGTGCGGTTTCGCGTACCTTCCCGATTCCGGGCATCGCAGACCAGGCCATTGGGCTCAAGACGATCGAGGAAGCGACGGCCATCCGTGACCGGATCACCGACAACTTCGAGCGTGCATCCACTCTCCCGGCGGGCCCGGAGCGCGATCGCCTGCTGACCGTCGTCGTCGTCGGTGGCGGTTTCGCCGGCATCGAGATCTTCGGCGAACTGCGCAGCTTCGCGTCGGCCCTGCTTCGCGAGTATCCGTCGCTCACGATCGCTGACACACACTTCCACCTGGTCGAGGCCATGGGCCGGATCATGCCGGAGGTGTCGCTCAAGACCAGCTACTGGGTGCTCAAGAACCTTGCAGAGCGCGAGGCCATCGTTCACCTCGACACCCAGCTGACGTCTGCCGTCGATGGCAAGATCGAGCTCTCGACCGGTGAATCGTTCGACTCCGACCTGATCATCTGGACCGCCGGTGTGATGGCGAGCCCCATGCTCAGGAACACCGACCTGCCGATCGATGACCGTGGACGACTGAAGGTGCGAGCCGACCTACGGGTCACCGACGGCGAGAACGTGATTGAGGACGCGTGGGGCTGCGGCGACGTCAGTGCCGTGCCCGACCTCACCGGCGGAGGTGTCGGCGGATTCTGTGTGCCGAATGCCCAGCACGCCGTTCGCCAGGGCAAGCTGCTCGCCAGGAACCTCGCGGGATCCATGCGCGGCGAGAATCCGGCCGACTACTTCCACAAGAACCAGGGTGCCGTGGCCGGCATCGGCCTGTACATCGGTGTGTTCCAACGCAACAAACTCGCAGCCAAGGGGCTGGTGGCGTGGTTCATGCACCGCGGCTATCACGGTCTGGCCATCCCGATGTGGGAGCGCAAGACTCGGATCTTCGCCAACTGGATTCTCGCGTTCTTACTCAAGCGCGACACGGTCGGTATCATCGCTCGCGATGAGCCGCGTGCCGCGTTCGAGGAGTTTGCGTCGCGTCCCAAGGCTGCCGCCGCGGCGTCGAAGTAGCCGAGTAAGCTGGTCAGAACGCCCGAGACCGCCGAAGCGCAGCTTCGTCGGCGCTGGGGTCGTGCGATTGCGATGCAATCGCCATAGCTCCGCCGCGCCCTGGTAGCCCAATTGGCAGAGGCAGACGACTTAAAATCGTCCAAGTCTGGGTTCGAGCCCCAGTCGGGGTACTGGTTTTCCTGACTGCGCCAGCGCGCTTTGGCGCATTGAGCCAACGCGTTTGTCGTCCCTCACCAAGGGGACAAGACACGAAATCGTTTCACTATTATGCTGGGATCTGGGCGGTAGCCTTGCCTCGTTCTCTATTTCTTGAAGCGAGCGCATCCCAAGGAGCCACACGTGACCACTGCAACTCCCGTTACACGATCCCCGTTTGCTGAGCCGACGCGTCGCGTTGGCGGCGGCTGGATCGCGTTGTTCGCCACAGCGTGGCTCGGAATCTGGATGGCGCAGCTCACGCCCATCCAGCTGCTGCTGCCGCAACAGGTCGAGGACGTTGTGCACGGTCACTCCTGGACCGACAATGTGCTCGCCTTCGGCATCATTTCCGGAATCGCGGGTGCCTGCGCACTCATCACCTTCCCACTGACTGGAGCACTCTCGGACCGAACGACATCACGCTTCGGTCGTCGCCGTCCGTGGATCTTCGCCGGTGTGCTGGTCTTCGCGGTCTCGCTCGTCATTCTGAGTGTGCAGACCAGCATCGTCGGAGTCGGAGTCTTCTGGTCGACCTCGATCATCGGCTTCTGCATCGCATCGGCGGCAATCACCGCGACGCTGTCCGACCAGGTTCCGGTCAACCAGCGCGGATTCGTCTCCGGGTGGATCTCCGCGCCGCAGGCGATCGGCACCATTCTCGGTCTCACCCTGGTGACCACGATCTGGGCCAGTGTTGCGTCGGAGCAGGCGTACGGCTACCCGTTGGTTGCCATCCTGCTCGTGATTCTCTCGGTTCCGTTCATCCTGACGCTGCCCGACCAGCAACTCCGCAAGGACCAGCGGCCACGCGGCGGACTCGGCACGATCCTGCAGGGCTTCTGGATCAACCCGGTCAAGCACCCCGACTTCGGGTGGACCCTGCTCGGCCGTATCCTCGTCAATCTCGGCAATGCTCTCGGTACGACCCTGCTTCTGTACTTCCTGCAGTACGGGCTCGGGCTTTCGTCAAGTGACGCAATTAACGGGCTGCTCACGCTTACCGTGGTCTATCTCATCTTCTTCGTACTCGCCGCCCTCATCCTCGGCCGTGTGAGCGACCGTATCGGGCGTCGCAAGGTCTTCGTCTACATCGCCGCGTGGATCCAGGCCGCCGCCGCGCTGATTCTGGCTTTCGTTCCTGTGTTCGGCGTCGCGATCTTCGCCGCTGCCTTGCTCGGTCTCGGGTACGGCTGCTACATGGCTGTCGATCAGGCGCTCGCAACGCAGGTTCTTCCCGACGCCCACTCGCGCGGAAAAGACCTTGGCATCATGAACATCGCAACGGCCGTGCCGCAGGCCGTCGGCCCGCTGCTCGGCGCCCTCGTGGTGCTGCTGTTCGCGAACCTGGCGACCGCCGGAGCCGCATCCACCGCAGCGATCACCAAAACGGGGGAGCAGGCCGGTTTCGCCGGACTCTTCGTCGCGTCCGGCGTGCTCGCGATTGTCGGCGGTGTCGCGATGATCCCCATCAAGAGCGTGAAGTAGCGCCCCGATAGCTCCGAAGAGCAGTTATGAGATGTCCGTAGTGCAGCTGGTTCGATCAACCGAGAAACCGTGGATAGACGCAGCCAGCTACTGGACTAGTCTCGGCGCGGCCACCACTGACCTCGAGACTCCACTTGGCGCGATCTCGCTCCCGGCGCTGGCGCATAACGCCTTCGAGATGCTCGATCGCGTGGCCGCGCACACGTCCGTCCCGAAACCGATTCGCGTGGCCAGCAAGTCTGTGCGGGTTCGCGGCGTGCTCGAGGCGGTGCTCGCGGTCCCCGGCTACTCCGGTGTTCTCGCGTACACGCTGCCCGAGGCGCTCTGGCTTGCGAAGACGATTCCGGATGTCGTGGTCGGCTACCCAACCGCAGACCGCGCCGCTCTGGTCACGCTCGGCACCGACGCGAAGCTGAACTCGCGTGTCACGATCATGATCGACTCCGCAGCGCAGCTCGACCTGGTGGATGCGGCGATCGCGCCGGGCAAACGCACGCCGATCCGCGTCGCGATCGAACTCGATTCATCCTGGGATTCCGCGCTGATCGGGCACACCGGGGTCTTCCGTTCTCCCGTGCACACCCCCGAGGCGGCTCGCGCGCTCGCCGAGACCGTGCTGTCGCGTCCCGGGTTCACGCTCGTCGGGATGATGGGCTACGAGGCGCAGATCGCGGGGCTCGCGAACAAGCCCGCGTCGAAGATTCGTGGAGTGGTCGTTCGGCAGATCCAGCGTCGATCAGTCGCAGAACTCGCCGACCGTCGCGGCAAGGCCGTGGCGGCTGTGCGGCAAATCGCCGACCTCGAGTTCGTCAACGGCGGTGGTACCGGATCGCTCGAATCGACCGCCGCCGACGAGTCGGTCACCGAGATTGCGGCGGGCAGCGGGTTGTTCGGTCCGCACCTGTTCGACCAGTACACCCATTTTTCTCCGGCGCCGGCTGCCGCTTTTGCGCTCTCGGTGGTGCGCAAGCCGACTCCCGCGATGGCGACGCTTCTCGGCGGCGGATGGATCGCATCCGGTCCGCCCTCGGCCGACCGGCTGCCGCAGCTCGCGTGGCCGCAGGGGCTTCGGATGATGCCCAACGAGATGGCGGGCGAGGTCCAGACGCCCCTTCGCGGGGGCGCCGCGGCAAAGCTCCAGGTCGGGGATCGAGTCTGGCTCCGCCACACCAAGGCCGGTGAACTCAGCGAGCACCTCGACCAGTTTGCGATCGTGGATGGTGGGAAGATCATCGAGACGATGCCGACCTATCGGGGCGAGGGACAAGTATTCCTGTGACGGGACTGGCGTGAGCACGGAGTGGAATAATTGGGGTCGGTGCGAGTCGGTAACCCCGGTTGAGAGGGTACGCCCGACCTCGATCGATGAGGTGGTCGCGACAATCGCTTCCGCACGGGATCGCGGCCTGCGGGTCAAGGCGGCCGGAACCGGTCACAGCTTCACGGGCATCGCGGTGGCTCCGGGCATCCAGCTCAACATGTCCGGGCTCACCGGCCTTCGCGCCGTCAGCGGCACAGAGGTCACCCTGGGCGGCGGCACTGTGTTGCACGACCTGCCCCCGTTGCTCGACCCTCTCGGCCTCGCGCTGCAAAACATGGGCGACATCGACGCGCAGACGATCACGGGTGCGACCTCCACGGGGACGCACGGAACCGGCGCGAAGTTCGGCGGCCTCGCCACCCGTATCACCGGTGCAACCCTCGTGACGGGTACCGGCGAGATCGTCACGGTGAACAAGACCGAAAACGCCGACCTCTTGCCCGCGGTTGCGCTCGGTCTCGGCGCGCTCGGCGTGCTCGTTGAGGTCACGGTCGATTGCGTTCCCAGCTTCGTGCTGAGCGCGGTCGAGGAACCGGAACCGCTCGAGCAGGTTCTGGACGAGTGGCAGGAGCGCATCGCCGCCGCCGATCACTTCGAGTTCTACTGGTTCCCACACACCGATTACGCCCTCACCAAGACCAACACCCGCCTGCCGGTGGATGCGC
>Ga0193728_1000562_pt1 | contig 18070 bp, 8 predicted proteins | sample U1c1metaG_FD_143037 | JGI IMG/M metagenome (GOLD analysis project Ga0193728, IMG submission 143037) | Soil microbial communities from a riparian zone of the East river system, Colorado, United States - U1c1 | ecosystem: Environmental > Terrestrial > Soil > Riparian zone | place: USA: East River...
CCGGCTAGCTCGCCCGGGCCGTGGGGCCCGATGCCAGGGACCTGGACGCCGGGGGCGGCCAGATCCGGCCGGGCCTGTGTTCCGGAGCTCGCGACAGGAGTCTGCCCGGGGTCCACCGCCGAGACCGCGAGCACGCCGGGATAGCCGGCCGGATAGCCGATCTGGCCTTTCAGGCTGGAGTTGTTCCCGGTCCCGCTGGTAGGCGCGATGACGACGACATTCCGGGCGGCGGCGAACCTGACCGCCGCCAGCAGTGCCGACGCCGGGCCGGGCGTGGTCGCGGCGGACACGTCGATGATCGTGGCCCCGGCGTTCACGGCGTAGATGATGCCAGCGGCGAGGGCGGCGGCCGACACCGTGCCGCTCGTGGTGATCTCGGTGTTCGGGTCGACGACGTCGACCGGCAGGATCGTGGCCCCTGGCGATATCCCGGTGAAGGCCGTGCCCGGCACCGGGCGGCCCGCGATGATCCCGGCGACGAACGTGCCGTGGCCCAGGCAGTCGGTGTCGGCACCATGTCCGTTTAGCACGTTCCGTCCGCGCCGCACGGCGCCGGCCAGCAGGGGCGCGGTCGCGCTGACGCCCGAGTCCAGCACGGCCACGGTCTGGCCCGTCCCGGTGGTCATGCCCCAGAGCCGGCTGGGCGCCAGCAGCTGCTGCGTCCAGGGCACGGCCTCACTGGCCGGGCCGGACCGGCCGATGCACTGGCTGGCCAGTGCGGCCGCGGCCCGGCTGCTCGCGTCGGCGGCCGCGGGCCGGGCCGATGCGGCGCGAGCCGCGGGCGTGCCCAGGATGAGGCCCGGTGCCAGCAGGGCCCAGACGGCCGCCGCGGCGAGGCCGCCGGCCAGGCCACTGCGCTTGACCAGGGCCACGTCGGCCCGGCCTAGCCCCGGCTGCCGACCGGTTTCCCGGTCAGCGCCTGCGCGTCGTCGGGGCTGATCGTGCGCAGATCGTCCTCGGTGGGGGCGGACATGCTGCGCAGCCGGCCGGCCTGCCGGGAGATGAGCTCTTCCAGCACCTTGCGGGCGTACCGGCCGTTGCCGAACGCCTTGCCCCGCGGCACCTGGTCGAAGTGGGTTCGGACAATGGCCAGCGTTTCGTCCGGGCACTCGTACCCGGCTGCCATCGCGTGCTGGCAGAAGATGGTCACCAGCTCGTCGGCGGTGTAGTCCTCGAACGTCACGTACCGGGAGAACCGCGAGGACAGGCCGGGGTTGGCCGCCAGGAAGCGAGCCATCTCCTGCGTGTAGCCGGCGGCGATGACCACCACCTCTTCGCGGTGATCCTCCATCAGCTTCACCAGGGTGTCGATCGCCTCATGACCGAAGTCCTGCCCCGATCCGTCGCGCGGCGCGAGCGTGTAGGCCTCGTCGATGAACAGCACGCCGCCCCGGGCGCGGTCGAATGCCTCGCGGGTGCGCTGCGCGGTGTGGCCGATGTACTCGCCGACCAGGTCGGCGCGGGCCACCTCGACCAGGGGGCCGCCGTTCAGCGCGCCGAGGGCCGTGAGGATCTCCTTGTACAGCCGCGCGATGGTCGTCTTGCCGGTTCCGGGCGACCCGCCGAAGATCAGGTGCCTGCTCAGCGGCGGAACCGGCAGGCCGGCCTGCTCCCGCTGGCGGGCCGAGGCGATCAGGTCGATCATCTTGGCGACCTCCTGCTTCGCCTGCATCAGGCCCACCATGTTGTACAGCTGGCTCAGCAGGCCCTCGATGAGCCGCTGGTTGCCCCCGCCGGTCCGGCTGTCCTGAGCGATGGCCAGGCCCAGGTCATCGGGCAGGAAGCTGGTCAGGTCAGCCACGGTCGCCTCGGGGAGCATCGCCAGCCGGCCGGCCTGCCGCCCCACCATCTCCTCGAAGACCTTACGGACCGCCCGGCCATTGCCGAACGACTGGTCCCGGTTGATCTTGTCGAAGTACATCGCCAGCGCGGCTCGCGTCTCATGCTCGAGCGCGTAGTTGTGCGACTGGCACATCAGCTCCATGATCTGCACCAGCTCGGACGGCTCATAGTTCTCGAACTCCACCGTCCGGGAAAACCGTGAGGCCAGCCCGGGGTTGGAACCCAGGAAGGTGCGCATCTCGTGCGAGTAGCCGGCGACGATCACCACGACATCGTCACGGCGGTCCTCCATCAGCTTCACCAGGGTGTCGATCGCCTCGCGGCCGAAATCCGGGCCGCCGCTGCCGCTGCTGGAGGACAAGGTGTAGGCCTCGTCGATGAACAGCACGCCGCCGCACGCTGACTCGAACTTCTCGGTCGTCTTGAGCGCGGTCGCGCCCACGTACTGGGCGACCAGGTCGGCGCGCGCCACCTCCACCATCTGCCCCGTGCGCAGCACGCCCAGCGCGGCCAGGATCTTGCCGTACAGCCGCGCGACCGTGGTCTTGCCGGTTCCTGGCGGGCCGGCGAACACCAGGTGCCTGGCCATCGGCGGGGCGGGCAGCCCCGCGTCCTCACGGCGCTTGCCCACCGCGTGCAGGTGCACCAGCCGTGATACTTCCTGCTTCACCCCGGCGAGGCCGACCAGCGAGTTCAGTTCCAGCAGGAGCGACTCGATGGCCCCGCCACCGCTCTGCGGCGGTGACTGCACCATCACCGCCGGCGTCGCCTGAGCCTGGGCCTGAGCCAGCATGGCCGCCTGCTCAAAGGAGTTAGCCTCGGCGTTGCCGCGACTGGTCAGGTTCTCCACGGTCAGCATCTCGGTCATCACGGACTTGCGCAGGCCGGCGCCCTGATTGCTGTGCACGGTGCAGTCGCGCAGCACCACGGACTGGCTGGTGCCGACGAGGATGCCGTCGCCCTCATTAGAGGCGATCTCGCACGTGGTCAGCCGCCCCTGCGCACCCTCGGCGAGCACCACGCCAGATCCCTGGTTGTCGTGGATGAGCGTCCGGCTGACCGAGATGTCACCCCCATCCTCGACGATCACCCCGCCGGTGCCCGCCCCGACGATCTCGCATTCCCGGAGCACGCCGCGGCCGCGGGCCGCGATCAGGACGCCCGCCTGCGAGCTGCCCGCGAACCGGGTCCCGCGCACGTCGGGGTAGCCGCCGCTGGCGATCCGCATCCCGGCCGCCTCGGCCCCCTCGACCACTGAGTCCTCTATCCGCCCGCGGCCCTCGTCCAGCACGGTCAGCCCGTGCCCGCGGCAGCTGGCCACGGCCGCCTGCCGGAACAGCGGGTTGGCGGCGGCCCGGATCTCGATCCCGTTCTGCCCGGCCCCGCGCACGTCGACGCGGTCGAACATGCCGGCGGCGGCCTCGGTCACCACGAGCGCGGCCTTGGCCGTACCGCGGAACCGGCACTTGGAGAACATCGGGTCGCTGGCTCCTGCCACCAGCACGCCCGCCGCCGCCGTGTCCGTCACGGTGCAGTCGGTGAAACTACCGCGCGATCCGCTCAGGACCGAGATGCCGTCGCCCGCCGTGCGCGTGACCGAGCAGCGGCGGACGACCGGATCCGCCTGCTCAGTCAGCACCATGCCGTGCGAGCCGGTGTCGCGGACCTCACAGTCCTCCAGCACTGGCCTGGCCCCCGACGCGACCAGCACGCCGATGTCCCAGGTGTCGTGAATCCACGCGGATGACATGCGCGTCGAGCTGCCCTCCCGGAACGCCGCGGCCGCGCCGGTAATACGGGTGATCTCACACCCCTGGATGAGCCCCCGGGCGTTGTCGCGGGTCGCCAGGCCGACGCCCTGGACGTCGGTGATCTTGCAGTCCCGGAATGCCGGGTCGGCGCCGGAGGAGATGGTCACCCCGTCCGAGCCGACGTGCTCGATCACGGTCCGCTCGAACGTGCCGCGCGCGCCGCCGGAAATCACCACGCCGTGGCCAGCCGAGTTACGGACTCGCCCGCCGGTCATCGTCACCGTGGCCGCGACGCCGCGGACCTCCAGTGCCGCCTTGGCCGCGGCCATGACCTCGCAGCGGTCCAGTGTCAGCGATCCCCCGGTCACGTCGGTGACCGCCGTTGCCGCGTCCCGGCCGTGCAAGGTGAGCTGACGCAACGTCGCCGACCCGGCGGCCATCGTGACCGCCGCGCCGGACGCCGGCTCCACCACCACCGGGTCCGGTGACGCGGTGGCCGCGATGGTCACCGGGCGCTGAAGCACGAGGTTCTCCGGGTAACTGCCCGGCCGAACCATGATGACGGCTCCATCGGGCGCTGCCGCGATGGCCGCCGATATCGACTGATGGGCAGCCTGGCCGTCGCATGAGACTGTGATCGTCACCGGCTCGGCCTGAGCGCCGTCTATGACTGCCTCCACCGGTACCCGTCCGCCCTTGTGGGGTACCGCCGACTTGCGGCACCTGCCGTCAATACGCGTGCGCGACCCTGATTCTTCACGCCTGGCGGACCTCTCCTGCGCCAGCCGCCCGGGTCTTCGGCCGGGCGCCAGCTCGGCCGCTATCGGGGCCGGAGATGCCCTGAACTCCCGGGCCGCAGAGCTCGTAGCCAGGAGTGTGACCTATCGAAACGGGTGCCGCCGGCTCAGGCGGCTGGGATGACGGAGGAGGCACCGCCTGGCTCAGCACATGACCGTGGGCGGGCCGGTGCCGCGGGGTCTCCGGCACCGGGACCAGGACCAGGTCACCCCGTCGCCGACCTCCCCGGCCGCGTGGGTGACTGGTCAGTGACGCAGGTCGCGGCCGGGATGTGGCTGTCTCCGACCCGCGATGCCCCGCCGCGCGTGGCCGCGCTCCGGGCCGAACCGGGGCGGGCCAGCGTGATCGTCGACGCCGACGGACCGGACGCACGCACCGACGAGCTGCTGAGACACCTCTTTCCGATGCTGGCCTCGGCCGGGCTGGCCACGCTGCGACTGGTGCTGTCCGCCGGAGCCGGCCGTTACGCCGCCGCCGCATCCCGGGCCTTCGGGCTCGACCTGATCGCTGCCGCGGGTCAGGTCACGGTTACGCCGTATGGCTATGCGGTGGTGCGGTCGGCTGATCCCCTCGGCGCCGATCCCCTGCCGCAGTGGCGTCGATGCCTGCCCGCCGGCTCGGACGACGCCGCGGGCGTTCTGGCTCCCTCACCGGGCTGGGAACGCCAGCTGACCGGGGGTCCCCCGGTGGATCTGGGACGGCATCTTGCCGTACGCCGGGTGCCGGCGGGCATCGCTTTGGGACCACCGGACCCGGAAGCCGGTCTTGCCGCGGCCGCCAGCTCCGTCTGGCCCGATCCCGAGCGCCTCACCGTCGTCGTGGCGGGCGCGGGTCCGCGCGAGATGCTGCGGGACGGCCTGGCGGCATTGCTGCCCCGGCTGCGTCTGCCCGCCACTGACGGAGTGCGCCTGTACTGGCCCAGGGCCGCCGCCGGCGCCGACGGCCCGGCGTTGCAGGAACTGGCGGCGCGATGTGAGACCGACCTCATCGCGCCGACCGCCGACGTCTCAGCCAGCGGCGGATTCGGCGGGGTCTGCCACGGGCCGGGCGGCGCCGCGCCCTGGCTTCGGTTCAACCGCGACGGGGACGTCCAGGTGCTGGGATCGCTGTATCCCGTGCCGGCGTGGGAGTGGGCGCTGGGCTCGGCTGACCTGAGCGGGCTGTCCGACCGGCTGGTCATCGAGCACATCGCGGCCGGGGTCTGCATCTACCAGCCCGGCTCGTCGGCGCGCGGGCTGACCGCGACCGCGCGGAGCGTCATTCCCGACCCGGCCCGCGCCACCATTGTCCTGGGCGGCGACGCCCGCAGCGAAGACACCCGGCAGGATCTCCAGGCCGTGCTCAGCCGCCTGCCGAGGGCCGCCCTGACCAGCCTGCGCATCCTGCTGGCCAACGCGGGCTCAGGCGAGCAGGGCTCGTACGCGCAGTTCCTGGCCGATTCCTTCAACAGCCAGGTCATCGCGCCCGCCGGGAGATGGACGGCCACGCCAGACGGCCGGCTGCGGGTGCTGCCAGAACCTCGTCAGCCCACGGCCACGCAACCCCCGCGCGATGGCTGGCAGGCCTGCTGGCCACGCGGCCACCGCAAAGTGCGCGGCGAGCCCGGTGCGACCATTTCGGACGGGCTGACCGCTCGGGCGGCCCCCCGGTCAGCCCCGGACCGGCTAGCACCGGACCGGCTAGCACCGGACCGGCCAGCACCAGACCGGCCAGCACCGGATCGATCAGCTCCGAATCGGCCAGCTCCGGACCAGCCGGGGTCGGTCGCGGCCGGGCCACCGCAGCCATCGCGGTCCGGACTGCTGGGTAGTCAGCCGGCCGAGCGTCAGCCCGCTGGGCCGCCGGGCGTGGCCGTCTCGGGGCCGGCTCAGCCAGCCGTTCTGGCGCAAGCGCAGGCCAGGGCTGAACAATGGCCGCCCGCCCCAGGCGAGCAGCCGGGTCGGGCCGAGCATCGGGGTCGGGCCGTTCCTCCCGCTCTGGTCGCGTCGCCGGCCCGTGCCGCTCGTCCCGCTCCGGCCCAGCCGCCTGCCCGCGCCGTGCCACCCGCACCCGCGGGGTCCCGGACATCGGCCATTCGGGAGCCATCGCCACCCCCGGAGCCATCGACTCCGCCGGAGGCCTCGACTCCGCCGGAGGCCTCGACACCCCCTGGCCTGCCCGGCCAGCCGACCTCGGCCGCGCCCGCTGGCCCGGTGCCGCTACCACCCAGTGCGCCAGCTATCCCGCCCCGCCCCAGCGACAGCGATGCCAGGATGCCGACCAGTGTCGTGCTGCTGCCTCGCCACCATCGTTCGTCGGCTCAGGAGCGGTCGCTCTACCGAGAGGCGGCAGCGCATTACCCGAAGTTCTCAGTGTCGGTGCGCCGCATACTGAACCAGCGGCCCGGTCTGCGGGTGGCGGCCGTCGGCGATGAGCAGGACGCCGTCGTCACCGACTTCGCCGCCGTCCTGGACGTGCTCAGCGCGGATCAGCAGGCGGTAGCGGCCGCGCTCAGGCTGACCGGAACCGCCGGCGATCCACGAGTTGCTTGCGCGCTGTCCGGGCTCCGGCGCCTGCCGTCCTTTACCGGAGTCGTCTTCAGCTCGGCCAGCTCGCCCGGCTGGGTCCCCCGGGCCTATGCCGCCGGCCAGCTCCTGGTCGAGCCCGCATTCGTGCAGGCGACGTCCTCCTGGCAGGTGGCGCTGGAAGGCGGCATCGAGTACGTGATCTGGTCCGAGACCGGCAAGCGGGCCGCGGCCCTAGCGGCGGACGCGGACCGGGACGAAATAATCTTCGCCGCGGGCACGGCTTACCAGGTGCTGCACATTAGTGCGCTCAGCGAAACCGGCCACGTCCGCGTGTTCCTGCGCGAGTCCGCGAGCTTTCGCGGCGTCGGCCCGGGGAGGCAGCCCGTGCCGCTCAGCCAGCCGGACGGCCGGCTGGACGAGATGACTGGCAAAGTGCTGGAGCGGCTGGTCACCGTGGCGGCCCGGCACGACGACGCGGCCGCCGCCGGCCAGGTCATGGACCGGCCAGGTACCGGCAGCAGGCTGCCCATAGGGGTTGACGCCAGCGGCGCGCCATTTCAGCAGGCAATGACGCAGGCGTGAGCACGGCCCCCGAGAGGTGAGCGCGGCCCCACGGGACGGGGCCAGTCCGCCGGCGACCGCGCTAAGCCCGGCCGGGGCATCTGTGGGCACGGTCACCAGCGCTGATCACAGGCACGATACGGCGGTGCGCGCTGGAGACATACCGGGCCAGCGCGAACGCATCGTCGTTTGAGCGCAGCTGGCAGAAGATCATCTCGGTGCCATCGGCTGGCCCCGGCGGCGGGACCGATGCTGCGAGATCGCCGAGGCTGGCCACCCAGGCCGCACCCGGAGGGGGTGGCTCTGGCAGGGCCGCCCCGACCGCCACGACGATGCACGGCCGTCCGGCCTCGGAGGCCATGCACAGCTGGTGCGCTATCGATTCCGCGAGGCGCGCAGCGGAGTCTGCCTCGCCCGTGATCGTGATCGCGCCGGGAGCTGCGGCCAGGTCGATGAACAGGCAGCCCTTATCTCCCGTGCCCAGGCAGGCGAAGGCCACCCCATTATCGGGGGCGTCATAGGGCAACGGAGTCCAGACCAGGTAAGGGGTGGAGGCCAGCCAGGTCCGGCCGGTTCGTCGCTTGTCGTCATTCCGGACGGCGGGCGCCTCCATCAGCACGACCTGGATCCAGTCACCGCCGCTCGCGATCGCGTATCGCTGAGTCGGGACGTCAGTAGTTTCCCCTCGATGAGCCGACGATCTCTGGGTCCCCAGAATTCGCAGCGCAACGGCCGAGAGGGCGGCCGGTCCTTCGCTGTCGGCGGGGTTCCCCGGCAGCTCGCCAGCCCGCCCTCGATCCCCCGCAACGCTGCCGTTCAGGACGGTGTCTTCCAGCTCGCCAGTCATCGGCCCGGCGAGATCCGGCCACGGGACCGCCCTGGCGCCCGCGACGGGAGCGGCCGCCGAGCCAGCCCGATCCGGGCCGCCCGCGGCCAGGAAATCGGGCCACGGCAGCTCACCCGTCGCGTCGATGGCGTTCGTCGCGCCGGACGGGGCGGCCACCTCCGGCGCATGCCGCGCATGCCGCGCGTCCGGCGCGGGCCGGGGCGCGGGCGCGGGCGGGGGCGGGGGCGCGGGCGGGGGCGCGGGCGGGGGCGCGGAATTGAGCCACGCCGGGTAGCCGGGTCCGCCGGGCCGGTCAGCACCGGGCAGCGCCGGGAAGGGGGCCTGTCCCCTGACCACAGCATGCCCGTTCGGTGCCGCCTGGCTGTAGGCCATCTCCGGTTCACCGAGCGCTGTGCTGCCGCTCGGTGCATGCACCTGCGTGAGCACGCCCCCGCCTGCTGGAGTCAGAGACGGCGACGTTGCTCCGGCGGCGTCCGGCGTGCCCCCGCCCGGCGCCCGCGGCGATGACACCGGCCCCGGCGGAAGCACCGAGCCATCAGGCGGCGCCGCGCGGCCGTGCTTTTCCTGCCGCCGGCCCATGATCACCATTGCTCCGGTCAGCAGCAGCGCGAGCAGCACCAAACCGCCCCCGACCGCGACACCCTCTCCTTCCTCGAGGATGCGTGCCCATGATCGCCCCGGCGGGGCAGGCGGCGGCGCGGCAGTCACGACGGGAAGCGGCCCGTAGTGCACCCCGGTGCCCCGGGCACTCGCGGGCAGGACCAGGATCCAGCCGGGCAGGATGATGGTCTCCTTCTCCATCCGCCGCCCGCCTGGCTGCGGACGTCCCTTATTCAGCTGGAAAATCTGCGCGGCCCGGTCGCCGTTGCCGAGCGTCTTGGCCGCGATCTCGAACAGGAACTCCGCATGCCCGTGGCGGGGCGGCTGGACAATGTAGTACTTGACCCACCCGTGGTGCGACCGGACCGCGGGGGCGCCGCCAGGATGGCCACCGCGGCCCGCCTGCGCCGCGGCCGGCCCGGCCGACAGCGCGAAAAGCAGCGTCAGAGCGGCGAGCGCGGCGGCGGCTGTCCAGGGGAAGCCGCCGCGAAGGCGCCTGCTGAGGAGCATGATCTTTTCACCTCGTGCGGGGCGGAGGGCAATCCGGGCCTCTCCCCGGGCGTGCTCGAAGCCCGGCCGGGAATTGTCTGGTACTACGCGCAGAACGCCCGCCAGGTTCGGGCCGCCCAGCGGAATAGCGCTGGGATGAAGCTAAAGGGGATCTGGCTCGTACCAGAAAGGGAGCCGGACCAATGCGGGTCACAACTGTCCCTGATCCGGCCCGCGCGCTGCGTTGCGCGCCGGGCCATGGTCAGAGACGGTGAAGCGGAAAGCTGGCCCGATCCGGAGTGATCTGACGTCGGCTGACGAGACACGGTGCTAACGGGGGGGCTTCTTGCGGGGAATACGGTATACGGCTCAGCCGGCCCGCCGGGCGGGATGGTGGTGACGCGCCATGTCACCAGCCGGAGAGCGCGGCAATCACGTCCAGCTGCTGATCGGGGCCTACGTTCTAGGGGGCCTGTCGCCGCACGACACGTCCGTCGTGGAGGCGCATCTAGGCCGCTGTGCCCAGTGCCGGGCCGACCACGCCGACCTGGCCCAGGTGCGGTCGTGGCTGGACCTTCTCGCTGGGTCAGCAGATGCTGCCGGGTCAGCAGATGCTGCCGGGTCAGCGCGGCCAGGCGGGACGCGGCCATCTTCGCGCCCCGGTGCCGTCCGACGGCTCGAGGTGGTGGCCGGGGGCGGTGACGAGGAATCAGATAGCTAACGTGTTTCAGGCGCAGGGGTGACTGGAGCCTGGTACCGGTCCGGCTTCGCGTCAGCCGTGGCTCGGTCCCGCCGGTCACGCCGGCCCGGCCCGTGCCGGGCTGGCCTTGACCGGGGAGATCGCTCACCGCCCGGTACGGACAGCATGCCTGAACTGGCTGCCGCCCCCGCGTTGAACCTCGAATGGACGATCCAGCGGTGATGACCCGCCGCCCGGCTCGCGCTGGCCCGGGCCGCACGCACGCACGCACGCGCCGCCGGGCCCGGAGCCCGCCCGCGGGCATCCACCCCGGAGCGTGCCCGCATCCCGGAGGGAGGCCGGACCCGACGTTCATGATCGTGACCGCTTTCCCGCAAAATTTTCCGGGGAAGCGGTCACGATCACTGCGGCCGCCCCGCCCGCAGCGGGCACCCCGCCAGCCCCGGCGGCCTCAGCTGCCTCCGGTGTCCTGGCCCGGGGGCAGCGGCCATGACCGGGGCAGGCTGCCCGCTGGCGCCGGCTGAACCAGACGGACGGTCACTCTCGTAGCAGAAGGCATGCACCGTCCCGCTACGCCATCGGCCGGGCCACGCTCTGGCCCTGGCGATCAGCAGCGCCTGAAGCGCGTGCCGGACCGGATGTCACTCCTGGGCGTGCCGACTGGCCACCTGATCGCCTGGCAGCTTATCGCCATGATCGTGATAGTGGCGCTGACCCGCCGCGGGCCGGTGCAGTGGTCGCTGATGGCGGTGGTGGCGCTCGGCCTTGGCCTGACCGTTCCGCGATGGCGCCGGCGGTGGCCGTATCAGTGGCTGCTCACCGCCTGGGGATTCCGGCGGGCCGGGCACATGCCCGGCGGACCCGTCAGCCTGGCGCCGGCCGCGCTGACGGCGGTCAGCCCGGCGGCCGAAGTCGGGGCGGGGCAGGCGAAAAGCCCGGCGGCGAGCCTTCCCGCAGACCTGAAGCCGTCATCCCGGTCGCGGCCCGTCCGGCCGGAGATCGACGTGAGCCCCGTCCGCGCCCGGAACGGCTCCGAGGCGGGCATCGTTCGCGACGATGACGGCTTCGTGGTCATCATCGCGATCATGCCCGGACGGGACAGCCCGGCGCTCATCGACCTGCCGTTCGAGGCGCTGGCCGGCCTGCTGGATCCGCCGGACGCGCTGATCTCCGCCGTCCAGGTGGTGCTGCAGAACGACCTGGCCGCGCATGACGCCGCCACCATGCCGGCGGCGGCCTACCGGGCCGCCGGGCACCATCGCGTCCCGCGGTCCCAGTCCGCCTGGGTCGCGCTGCGGCACGACCCCGCGGTGTCCGGCTACGGCATTGGCTCGGCCGGCAGCGCGCGGGATCTGCACGCCAGCCTGCTGCGCTCGCTTGCGGGGCGCGCGATCCGGAGCTTGGACCTGCTCGCTGGCTTCGGCCTGCGCGGCGTCGTGCTGGACGCCGAGGCGGCCAGGGGCCTGTTGATCCCGGAACTGGTCAGCGCGGACGCCGGCGTCGACGCCAGCGTCCCGGCGCAGACCAGCGGGCCGCACCGCTGGAAAGGCTGGCATGCTGCCGGCCAGCGGCACACCACCTACGGGCTGGGGCGCTGGCCATCGGGGGGGATAGTCGTCCTGCAGCCGGCGCTGGCGATGATTCCCGCGCGCTCGGTGACCACGGCCGTCGTCCTCACCGCTCGGGCCAGCGGCGCACCCGCGCTGACCGCGACCGTCCGGGTGACGACCGGGCCCGCCAGCACCCAGCGGAAGGTGACCGCGGCCGTCACTGCGGCCGCGGCCTCGTGCGGAGCCCGCCTGATCCGGATGGACGGGGAGCACGCCACGGGTGTCCTGGCCACCTTGCCGCTCGGCCGTGGGCCGGCGCCGGCCGCCCGGTGGCTGGGCGCACATGGCGGCCGTGCGCGCGAGGCACTCACCACCATCGTGCCGGTCGCCGCAGGCGGAGTGGTCCTCGGGCCCGGACCCGGCGGCCAGCCAGTCGCCATTCCCTTCTTTGCCGGGACTGGCGGGACCCGCTGCGCCGTACTCGGCGACCCAGTGCTGCCCCGGCTGCTGGCGCTGCGGGCGCTCGGCACAGGAGCGCGGCTGCAGGTGGTCACCAACCAGTCGAGCGGGTGGCTCAGGCTGGGCCGGGCCGCACAGCTGCCCGCCGGGTGCATGACCGTCGTCCGGCCGGGCACCCCGCCGCCCTCGGACGGGACCAGGGCAGCACCCTGGCTGATCATCGACGACACCGGGTCGCCCGCCGCGGACGGCAGCCGGCCCTGGCAAGCCGTCGTGACCGTGCCCGCGGAGATGCCCGAGGCGGGTGCGCTGGCCGGGCTGGACGCTATCTTGCTGCCCCGCACCACTGCGGCTGGCGCGGGCGCCGTCGTGGCGGCGCTAGGCCTGCCCGGATCCTCGGCGCACGCCTTGCAGACGGTGCCCGCCGATAAGCTCGCCATCGTCCAGCCCGGAGTGGTCCGGTTCACGCGCCTGGCCCCGGACCAGTCGGAGCAGGCGGTGCTCCTGGAGTCCCTGCGCCGGGCCTAGCCGCCGCCGACCGCGCAGGGGTGAACTGCAAACCGGGCCGCGAAGATCAACTGCGTCCCGAAGATCAGCTCTGCGGCGCTACTCGCGGAACCGGGCGTCGGACCGAAGTAAGCCCGGGGCGTCACTCAGCGCATTGGCAGTGTTACGTAATATATTGTTTACACGCGGCCCTGGCCGAGCTAACCTTTTGTGAAAGGTGGTGGCAACGGTGCCCCCGCGGTGGGTGAGATTCGGGATGACCGATGATTGTTTTGGGTTTGAATAGCGTCTTCCATGAATCCGCTGCCGCCCTGGTCGTGGACGGTCGCGTCGTGGCCGCTGCCGAAGAAGAGCGATTTACGCGCAGGAAGCACGCTAAGCCTGCTGCCGTCGACAACGCTCACGTTCTCCCGGGCGAAGCGATCAGGTTCTGCCTGGCCGAGGCAGGAGTCCGGGCGGCCGATATTGATCGCGTCTCTTATTCTTACGATCCTGACCTGCGACGTGAGAAGTTTTTGATCGACACGATGAGCACGCCCGGCGACTGGGGCAGTCGGGAGGGCGAGGACGCTTTCAATGAATCGCTGCGCAAAGTTCCGGGCGCAGTCCGCGAAGCCCTCGGCGAAGACGTTCCCATTACTTATGTCCAGCATCACCTGGCTCATGCTGCGTCTGTCTACTATACAGACTGTCCTGAGGATGCCGCAGTACTGGTAGCCGACGGTATCGGAGAAAGCGCGGCAACGGTGCTGCTGTCTGGATCCGGCGGCCAGCTCAAATTGCTCGATCAGATCGAGTATCCGCATTCAATAGGCTTCCTCTGGGAGAAGCTGAGCAAATTTCTTGGCTTCAGCGAGTACGATGCGTGCAAGGTCATGGGCCTCGCGGGCTACGGGGATGCGTCGGTCTATGCGCGAGCATTCTCGGAGTTCGTTCACGTGGGCACCCGCCGGTACGCCATGGACCTCGACGTCCTGCGCTTCCGGCTACCTGACACCGGGCCGCTGGAGCGCCTGCTCGGCAGCCCTCGTCATGCGGGCGAACCGATCGAGCAGCGCCATGCGGACATCGCGGCGGCCCTCCAGGACACGACCAACAAGATCATGCTTGGCCTGGTTCGCCATATTCACGATCTGCACCCCGTGCGGGATCTTGGACTAGCAGGCGGAGTTGCCCTGAACTGCACCACTAATTACCTGATAAAAGAGCAGGGCCCGTTCGAGAACATTCACATACCCTCGGCACCACACGACGCCGGGACAGCGATCGGCGGAGCGCTGGAGGTGGCGCCTCCCCGCCGGGGGAAGCCGAAGGCGCGGCGGTCCGTCTACTCGGGCCCGGGATTCTCCGACGAACAGATCAGCAGAGCGCTGGACACCACGTCATGGCTCACGGAGACTCCTGGCGATCTCTACGGGGTGGTCGCTGACCTGCTCTGCTCCGGGGCGGTCGTCGGCTGGTTCCAGGGGAGGATGGAGTGGGGCCCTCGGGCGCTGGGCAACCGCTCGCTGCTCGCTGATCCCCGCGATCCGGCGATGCGCGAGATCCTCAATCACAAGATCAAGCACCGCGAGCACTTCCGGCCGTTCGCTCCCAGCGTCCTCGCGGAGTACGCCGACGAGTGGTTCGACCTCGGACGGCCATCGCAGGCTCACGAGGCCATGCTGTTCGCAACGCCGATCCGGCCGGGCTTCGCCGAGCGCATTCCCGCTGTCTCGCACGCCGATGGCACCGCTCGTGTGCAGATCGTGCGGGCCGACGTCAACGCGCGGCTGCACCGGCTGATTACCCGCTTCTACGAGCGGACCGGGGTGCCGATGGTGCTCAACACGTCGTTCAACGACAGCGAGCCCATCGTCTGCACTCCCGCGGACGCGCTGCGCACGTTCGCCGCTACCAGAATCGACGCGCTGGTCATGGGCGACCGACTGGTGCGCCGGGTCGGCCGGGTCGCCGAGGCGCTGCCCGTCACCACTGCTGAGCTCAACCGCGCCGTTCCGGCGTTAGCGAGGACGTGATTGCCGTGACCACCGCCGTCGAGGGACTGGCACTGCCCGCCTACGACTTGTCGCCGGAAGAGAGCGCGTCGATAACGGAAGTTCTCCAGGGCCCGGCGGGCGACGCGCTGGCGCGGGGACACCCTGGGCCAGCGACCCGCCGGCTGCCGGAACGTCTCCTGGATTACCTCTACGAGTTCCAGCTGACTGAGCCAGCCGGCGGCGTCGTTATCCGCGGCTTCCCCGTCGACAGCGCAGGAATAGGACCGACACCCGGGCATTGGCGTGAAGCAGCCCAGCGTACCTCGACAATCATTCACGAGCGCTATCTCCTCGCGCTGGCCAGTGTCCTGGGCGAGGTCTTCGCCTTCCGGGTCCTGCAGGACGGCAGGATCGTCCAGGACCTGCTGCCCATTGCCGGTTACGAGCAGGAGAAGAGCGGTAACAGCAGCCGGAGCGTGCTCGACCTGCACACGGAGGATGCATTCCATCCGCACCGATGTGACTATCTGGGGCTGCTGTGCTTGCGCAACCTCGACCGGACACCCACAACCTACGCGGAGCTGGTTCCCGCAGGGATACCTCCGGACATGCTGGAAATTCTCTTCCAGCCACGGTTCACGCTCGAGGCGGATTCCACCCACGGGCGGCCAGGCAAATCAGAGCCTGTCGCCCTGCTATGGGGCGCCCGAGACAGACCGTACCTGCGGATCGATGCGGGATTTACCGAGCCGCTCCCGGGTGACACCGCCGCCGGGCTCGCGCTGGCCGCCATCACGGACGCGCTGGAGAAGTCGCGGCAGGCGATTACCCTCCGCCCAGGGGAGGCCGTCTTCATCGATAATCACCTGGCCACGCACGGCAGGCCGCCGTTCCAGGCTCGCTACGACGGCACGGACCGCTGGATGAAGCGGGTCAGCGTCACCCGCAATCTCCGCCGCTCGCGCGAGCTCCGGACCGCATCCAGTTCCCGGGTTCTCGACTGAGCCCATCCGCCGGGCCGGCGGCCGGAAACCTGGTACTCCCGCAGGGAGTACCCTGACGACCCTGGGGAAAGTCTCCCGTCTCTAGCCACGGCACCACCTTCACCGTCAGCCACTGACCGTCGGCAGGCACCTGGCGACACCAAGCGCCTATTCCACGACGCACCACTGGTACGTCCCGCGTACCCGCGCTGGACGTACCAGCCACGATGACCTCATCGTCGTCCCGGTCACCCGGGCTACTGCTTCACCATGAGCAACAACTACAACGCGGTGTCCCTCCCCCGGTGGTGCTGCGCACCGGCCGGGGAGGGACGGCCCGGCTGGGTGTGCGCCGCGAGACGCCCGGCGACCTGATGACCGGCTAGCCCCGTTTTCCGCACATGAGTATTTAGCGGTACGTCGAGCTGCTCGCGGGCCGCGGGGGCGGGAGCCCGGCCCGGCCCGGCGGCGCGGTCGCCGGCACACGGCCTGACGGCGGCCCTCAGCACGCTCATGAACGCGCCCGCCGGGCCGATTTCCATGATCGCGACCGTTTCCTCCGGGTTCCCTTGACTGTCGCGTGTCTGCGGCGGGCGGGCCGCCAGGCGGGAGCAGCGGCCGGCGGTCCCCCGGATCCGACGTGAACGCAGCGTTGCTGCTGACCGGAACTCGGTCCTCAGCTGGGCGCGCGGCAGCACCCGGCGGAGCGGCGAGGGGCTGCTTCATGATCGCGACCGGTTGCCTGCGGAAAAGAGGCTGTCGCGTAACCGTGGTCCGGCGGCGGCGGGCGGCGGTCTCCCGGATACGACATGACCGTAAGGTCGCTGCTGCCAGGGCGACAGCGACCTTACGGTCATGTCGCTGTCCGCTGGGCCGCCGCCCGGCGGAGTACCCCGCCGGGGCCCGGCCCGCCGCGCCGCTCTCCCCGTCAGTCACATCAGCCCCGCAGGGACACGCAGCCCCGCAGGGAAACGCAGCCGCTCCGCCCGGAGGCCATCGCCGCCGGCGCCATCAAGAACAGCTGGCCCCGCCCCGCCGACGACACGAAATGACGGCTCAGGCCACTACTTTCCAGTGCGCAACCCCGAAAGCCGGCGGGCGCGGCGAGCCGCCGGCACCCATGACAGAGTCGCGGTAGGGACCGCCCTTGCGGGCGGCCCCCCGCACAGATCCCAGCGTGCGGGACTACCGCACTGGGCTCCTACCTTGGGTGAGTGGCGGCGAAGCGCGCCTCCGGGAAGGGATGCATCGTGCGGGCGGGCGGTAGCCACCGTTTCTGGATCCGGTTCATCCGCGTCCAGTTAATGCCGGTTTTCTGGCTGCGGCGCCGCAGCGCCTTGTGCCAGCGCCCGGTGAGCTGGGTGCGGAAGGCCCTGACCGCGTCACTGTTGCCGGGCACGGCGTAATACGCCATGTGCCCGCGCAGCACGCTGGCCAGCCAGCGGCCTTGCACCGGGATGGGCTGATACCGGCGACGCCGCAACTGGAGGGTGACCTCCTTGAGCTTCGCCCGCATCCGTTTCGAGATCGTGATCCGCCGGACCCAGAACCGCCCGCTCTTCGACCTCGCGCAGATGTGCGTGAAACCGAGGAAATCGAACGTCTCCGGTTTTCCCTCGCCCCGGGCCGCCCGGCTGCGGGCAGCGTGCCGCCCGAACTCGACCAGCCGGGTCTTGTCAGGGTGCAGCTCCAGCCCGAACTTCGCGACCCGCTCGCGCAGCCCGGCCAGGAACCGCTCAGCATCCTCCCGGTACTCGAACCCGACAATGAAATCGTCCGCCCGCCTCACGATGATCACGTCACCGTGCGCGTGGCGCCTCCTCCGCCAGTCGGCCCGCAGGTCCAGGACGTGATGCAGGTACACGTTAGCGAGCAGCGGCGAAACCGATGCCCCCTGCGGTGAGCCCCTCTCACTAGCCGTCCAGGTCCCGTCCTCGATGACTCCCGCGGCCAGCCACTTGCCGACCAGCCGCAGGACCCGCTCATCCGCGATCCGGTGCCGGAGGAACCTTTCCAGCCAGCCGCGATCAAGCTGGCCGAAGAAGTCGCGGATATCCGCATCCAGCACCCAGTTCACCTTCTTGCTCATGATCCCGGTCGCCAGCGCATCCAGCGCATTATGCGGATTACGCCCTGGCCGGAACCCGTACGAGAAGCCCCGGAAGTCCGCCTCGTACACGGCGTTCAGCACCTCAGCGACGGCCCGCTGGACAATCTTGTCCTCCAGCGTGGCGATGCCGGGCGGCCGCAGCCGCCCGTCCGCCTTCGGGATGTACGCCCTGCGAGACGGGCTCGCCCGGTAGCGCCCTGACTGCACCCGCTCGTGCAGGTCCCGGAGGCTGCCCTCCAGCTCCTGCCCATAGGCATCCCGCGTCATCCCGTCCACCCCCGGCGCAGCCTTCGGGCTCAGCGCCCGGCAGGCCCACCGCAGACGGCTCAGGGTGACATGGTGCAGCAGCGCGGTGAACCGCGCATCCTTATCCCTTCGCGCGACCTC
>Ga0193728_1000563_pt1 | contig 18069 bp, 21 predicted proteins | sample U1c1metaG_FD_143037 | JGI IMG/M metagenome (GOLD analysis project Ga0193728, IMG submission 143037) | Soil microbial communities from a riparian zone of the East river system, Colorado, United States - U1c1 | ecosystem: Environmental > Terrestrial > Soil > Riparian zone | place: USA: East River...
TGACCCCAGCTTCGAACTCTGGATCAACAATGGTCCGTTGGCGCCTCATCACAAGCATCATTATCAGGTGTCGACCGAAGCCAAGCAGGACCGCTCTCAGTAGCGTACTACTCATGAGGAGCACAAGGAAGGCATCGAGCGGATGATCCCATCTTGGTGCACCCAGCAGACAGTAGGGCTCGAAGAGATACAGGATGCCTGCGCCAAGCACGAGCAGGCTCAAAAGCGGAAGTGCAAGCACCTGCAAGTGGATGAGGCGACGTCTGGACCAGTGGTTACTACTGGAGAGCAGTTTGAGGACGAAGTGACAGTCAAGAAGGACAACTCCGAGTCCTGCTGCAAGGGTTAGCCCGAGATACATTGCTGCCTTTCCTCCTCTGCCCGACATGAAGAATGAGAGGGTACCTTTGACAATTCATGGTACCCTGGGTCACTGACACATGGGCAAAAACACGAGGCCAGTGGTGCCACGTGAGAACATTCCTCCATCTTTCTCCAGTCTATCGGCTGTTCCTGTTGATTTGCCTATATTTTTCAAATGTACCACTGCCGATAGTAGAGAAGGAGATGTTCTGAGAGGGATGGACTGATACTTCAAAGGCCATTCAACATGTTGATTTGTCGTTCTATGTGGCGAGTCATCTATCGGTACTTTGTTGACGCGGGTTAGGCTGCTTTTCAGCTCTTCTGCTCAAGGCTAGCTCTTGCTAGATTCATCGAACCCAAGATTACCTCGCTTACCTCTTCCGATGCAAAGGGAATTCCCGTGTCAACAAAGGACTGCGACAACGGCTCGCAGAAGTGTATTGAGCCGTTATGATGCCAGCATCAAGGAGAATATTCATGTCCAATCCGTGGATTCGCGAAGCCATAGCAATCATTCATGCCGACGCTAACCGTTCGTCTGATACGCATCTGATTCCAGTCCTGCTGCCAGCGCTTCCCCAATTGAGGCTCTATATTAAAGATGAATCAACGCATATCACGGGGAATCTCAAGCATCGGTTGGCCCGTTCGCTCTTCCTGTATGCACTCTGCAATGGGAAGATTCAGCGCGATACCCCGATTATAGAAGCATCGTCTGGGAATACCGCTATTTCTGAGGCATACTATGCACGTTTACTTGGATTACGGTTTATTGCTGTTATGGATTATAGTACGTCATCTGAAAAGATTCGTCGTGTTCAGAAGTATGGTGGTGAGTGTGTCTTTGTCGATGACCCACGCCAAGATCGTCTTCGTGCCAGAGAGTTAGCTGCCGAAATACATGGCCACTTCATGGATCAGTTTACCTTTGCTGAGCGTGCAACCGACTGGCGTAGCAACAACATTGCTGAATCAATCTTTCATCAACTCTCTCATGAGTCCTATCCAAACCCACACTGGATCATCTGTGGAGTTGGTACTGGTGGAACTGCGGCAACGTTGAGTCGCTACATTCATTACAATAGCTCTCAGACGCAAGTTTGCGTCGTCGATCCTGAGTACTCTGTGTATTATGACTACTACCACACCCGTGAGGAGTGCCTGACCACTCAGAGAGGTTCCGGAGTTGAAGGGATTGGTCGTCCTCAGGTGGAACCTTCCTTTCTCCCGGAGGTCATTGATTGTATGATCAAAGTGCCCAATGCTGCATCTTATGCTGCTATTCATGTGCTGGAAGAAATGGTAGGGAGAAGATATGGCGGCTCTACTGGCACAAATTTCTATGGGGCTTGCATGTTGATGGCAGATATGGTACAAAAACACGAATCTAGTGCGTTAGCCATGATCGGCTGTGATGCAGGAAAAATCTATCATGATACTTATTATAGTCCCCTGTGGCTTCAAGAGCAAGGTATAAGCATCAAACCATATGGAGAACAACTTTGCAACTTCCTCTTGGATGGGATATGGAATCCCATATCAGAGGTAGAAGACTCTTCTGTGATAAAAAATACTACGGCATGTGTCAAATGAATTGTCCAAGTTTTTGAGAGATATGGGCGTATCATGTTAGCAAGCGCTTGGCGCTTTACACCTGATATAGGGGGCTGGTCAACCGTAGACGAAGACGATCCTCTCTCCTATCAATCATCAATGGCACTATTGACAAATGTATTGCTAGGCATGCCCTAGCTCTTAATACTCTCATCAAAAGAGGGCCATTGCTGCCATGCCGGAGATGGTGGCAGCCAGCCGCCCAATGGGCAAACGCTATTTTTCTATTGGTGCTAAATCTCAACCGTTTGTATGTGGAGTTCCCTGGAAAATGCTCTCAGACCTGCTGTTGAGAAAGCATCTGGCCACGACTTCTTACAAGCAGAACACTCACCAGAACAGTTCCGATCAGCAAACCAATCAGCTCCAGTTGGTGGCTAGGTAACACGAGGACATTCATCTCTGCTGCGCCAGGATGTGCTCCATGCCACCATCCATCGACAACAATACCAAGGAGCAAGACTGCCCCTCCCGCAAAGGCACCCATGAACCAAAGGCCTGATCGGTGCCTTCCGATCCCTCTCCAAGCCTTGCGTAGCGGCCCAATGGAGAGCAGTAGCACAGCTACAATGAGCAGCATACCAATGTCCACAATGAGGTGAGCCATGCTTGGATTCAATCCAGTAAGATGTTGGTGCCAATCCCACAGTTCACCAATGAGGCCTAAAAGGTATCCAGTTAATACTATTGAGAGAACAGGACGCATAACTCTTTTCCCTTTCTTCACACCAGATTCCTACCTACCAGTACGTTTGCTCTGAGGGAAATGAGACGGTATTCTTCAAGGAAAACGATGGGGTCATACAAAAAATGGTCTGTCAACAGATCACCAATGCTACAGCGAGTGCGACGTTTGCTGTCACAGCGACTACCACGATGAGCAGGAGTGTACTGATGAAGAGATACCTCTTTCGAGGAGGCGAAGTCGGCACACGCGTATCCGTCATAGAGAGCAGGCGCTCAACCCGATTTGCCATGCCTTCTTCGTTCTTTCTGAGAAGCATTTGGGCCAGCTGCATCTGTGAACCATCTGTAAGATGAAGCCACACTTTCGCCAAGGCTGACGCTAATGCGAGGGGACGCCGTGTCACATGCACGACTAAATCATCACAAGCCATCTCCTTTTCACGGGAGAACTGACCATAAGCCCGCCAACTGGTTGGCAGATAGAAAAAAGCATCTCTGAGCATGATCGCCACCCAGTTCATCAGGTAGTCACCCCGTGAGAGATGGATCAGTTCATGCGTCAGAACAGCCTCCAATTCTTCGTTGTCCAGGTGCTCTCGCATCCAGGTTGACAGCAGAATCGTGGGCTCTCTTATCCCATAAAGCAGGGCAAGCGGGCGAGAGGACGGCACCAATCGCACTCGAAACCGGGAAACATGAAGGTTGCTTGCTAATCGTTTAACCTGAGCCTCGAACGCTGGATCAACAATAGCTTGTTGGCGTCTCATCACACCAACCATCATCACGTGTCGACCTAAACCAAGCAGGATTGCTCCAAGCAGTATAGTGCTCATGAGGAGCACAAGCAAGACATCGAGTGGATGATCCCATCTTGGTGCATCCAAGAGACAGTGCGGATCGAAGAGATGCCGGATGCCTACGCCAAGTACGAGCAGGCTCAAAAGCGGAAGCGCAAGCACCTGCAATTGAATGAGGCGACGTCTGGACCAGTGATCAATATGATGGAGCAGTTTCAGAATGAAGTGACAATCAAGCAGGACAACGCCGAGCCCCATGGCGAGGGTAAGCCCAAGATGCATGGTTACCCTTCCTCCTCTGCCCGACGGCATGTAATCTCATCAAGTAATGTACGAGCATGAGCAGCGGCCTCTTGATTAGATAACGTATCCACGCTTGCCAGAGTGGGTCCCGAGAAACTCACAAAGAGATCTTCCAGAATATGACTGATGAGGTAAGAGATAAACTCTTGCTTCGTCACTGCCGGAGTATAGAGATAGGTTGGCTCGCGCTTCTCAACCTGGAGCAACTTCTTCTTGGCGAGGCGAGCCATCGTACTCATCACTGTTGTATAAGCCAAACGACGCCGCTGATAGAGGATCTCAAAGATATCGCGAACCGTCGTTTCTCCTCCTGCAGGGCGTTCCCAGATCAGTTCCATAATATCTGCCTCCAGATCACCAAGGACTTTGCGAATACCTGGCCGATCAGGCCGAAACAGGGTAATATCCAGTTCAAGTGACATGGTCCTCTCCCTTCGCTCATCGTTTTTCATTCCACCGAACCAAGCATCTAACTCTACAAAGCAAGAATCAGGAGGAGCGTTACATCTCTCCTCCTCCCGGTCTTCATTACTGCCACGAGAAAGCATTCATACGTCTTGCAAGAGGCAGCGAACGAAGTTGGGTCATATTTTATCACTTCCTGATAACCTTGGGTCACTGACACATGAGCAAAAACACGAGGTCTGTAGTGCCATGTGACAGCATTCCTCTGCCTCTCTCTAGTATATCGTCCGCCCCTCGTTGATTCGCGTATATTTATTTCACGTACGATTGCCGATAGTAATCAATGATGCTAGTTCCTTGGGTCATTTGAGGTCAATGTATGATAAGATGTGCCTTTCTGTTCATCGATTTTGGCGTGGAAAGCGAACGCAAAAATGCAACGAGCACCCCTGATAAAGAGAGAAGGAGATCGCCTGTGAGAGATAGATGAATGCTTCAAAGGCCTTTCAACACTGTTGACTTGCGGTTCTATCAAACGGATGACCACTTCCAAAGTGAAGCGAGCTTTCGCATCCAGGACAGCATATTCCACCGAAGAGGTACTGCAGAGAGCTGGGAATGTACCCGATGTGGAAGCAACCTTGAACAGAATAGGAGAACCTCTTTCTATGAACGCAACAGCTCAAGATCCATGGGCCCAGTGGCTCCTCCAGGGGCGTGATGGAGACAACCCTGAAACGCAAAAGACTATGGTGGAAAACACGGCTCATATTCGTGATGCCATCTTACACAATGCGCGAATTGCTCCAGGAGACACCGTACTCGATGTCGGTTGTGGTTATGGACCTATTGCCTTTGGGACTCTTTCTCATGTTGGAGAGCAAGGGAAAGTGATCTTCTGCGATGTGTCGCAGCAATTGCTTGAGCGTTGCCATGCTTTTGCCCACAAACGGGGCGTTCTTGATCGGTGCCAGTTTCTTGCCACCTCAGCTGATGACTTGTCTCTCATCGAAACGAACTCCGTTGATGTCGTCACGACCCGTGCAGTGCTCATCTACGTGAAACAGAAACACCAAGCCATTCAAGAATTTTATCGTGTTCTCAAACCCAAGGGGCGGCTTTCGATCTTTGAACCCATCCCCCAGTTAGTCTATCCTGAGCCGCCGAACCTGTTCTATGGATATAATATGACTCCGATTCTGAGCATTAGCCAGAAATTACATGCAGTCTATGACCAAGCTCAACCCGCAGAGCTGTTGGACTTCGGTGTGCAAGACCTCTTGCAGTTTGTCAAGAATGCAGGGTTTTCAGAGCTATATCTTGCATTGCAGGTTGCTATCGTTCCCGACACAACACAGAACGGTTCTGCGGCTCAGAAGTTGAACTGGGAAGCATTTTTGCAAAAGTCTCGCCATCCTCTCGTTCCCATAATTCAAGAGATGATGCATCAAGCATTGACGGTAGATGAAGCAGAGCAATTTACAAGCTATCTTCGTCCTCTGGTCGAAGCAGGACAGAAGGGAGATCGATCAGCTGCAGCCTACCTCTGGGCGATGAAGCCTGAAGAGGCGATAAAGGGAGCTGGTAGCAGTACCCCAGAGACAACCTTGAACGGATAGGAGAATCTATTGCTATGAACGATACCATCCAGGACCTGTGGGCTCAACGGATCCTCGAGCCACGTTATAAAAATGATCCTGAACTGCAAAAGGACGTAGAGGCAAACTTCATTCAAATACGAAATACCGTTTTACAAAATGCCCATGTCGTTGCCGGGGAAACCGTGCTTGATGTTGGTTGCGGAAATGGGCTGATTGCCTTTGAGGCTCTTTCTCATGTCGGAGAGGAAGGAAAAATGCTCTTCTGTGATATTTCCCAGCCGTTGCTTGAGCATTGTCGAACCCTGGCTCGCAAACGGGGAGTCCTTGATCAATGCCAGTTTGTTGCTGCCTCAGCTGATGATTTATCTCTGATTGAAACAAACTCTGTCGATGTTGTCACAACTCGTTCAGTACTGGTTTATGTGAAAAAGAAGCAGCAAGCCATTCAAGAGTTTTATCGTGTTCTCAAGCCCAAAGGGCGGCTCTCGATCTGTGAACACATCCCTTCTTTAATGTATCCTGAGCCACCGAATATGTTCTTTGGATACTGTGTTACTCCTATTATGCCTATTACCCAGAAAATACGCGCTGTCTACGAACAAATCGAACCTCCAGAGGTAGGAAACTTTGGCGTGCATGACCTCTGGAGATTTGTCACAGACGCAGGGTTTTCAGAAATGCATCTTGGATTGTTAGCCGATGTTCTTCCCAGCACAGTGCGGCATGGTTCTGTCGTCCAGAAGCCGAGCTGGGAAGCGTTCCTGAAGTGGTCTCGCCATCCTTTGGTTCCCACGGTCGGAGAGGCTATAAGTCAAGCGCTGACAGCAGATGAAGCAGAGCAATTTACGAGCTACCTTCGTCCTCTGCTCGAAACGAGACAGAACGAAAGACGATCAGCTCTCGCATATCTCTCAGGGATGAAGCTGGAACAGGTGGTGTGAAAGCCTCCAGTCTCCTTGCTCCTATCGATAGGGGTATATTCGCACGTGTACTATCATTGATAGTAGAGAGGTGCACTGACCTTCACACGAGATGCTGACAGGCCTTGTACATCCCAGAGTAGCTAGTAAATATGGAGAAAGGGTGTGTGGTGAGTTTCTATATATATAAGGAGGATCAATGCGTTTCACCGATAGGAAAAACAGGTACTGGTATGGCCTTTGGAACCTTTGGAGAATTACTTCAGGGGCGTTTATGGGAAGAACAAGAAGAGTTTCTGGTCACCTTACCGATTTCCCGGTATTCTTATGCCATCTATGTTGCTGATCCAACCTGCCAGGATGTGACGGTGTTTCCTCCTGAGAAGCAGAAGTCAAGGATGCTCGCTCGTCTGCTCTTAGAACGCTCTGCTTTGCCACACGGAGGAAGACTGATTCTGCAGAGCGAATTGCCTGTGGGGAAAGGGTTAGCAAGTTCCTCTGCTGATCTGGTTGCAACTGCTCGGGCTATCAGTTCGTGTTTTCATCTTCCAATATCATCGTCTCTTCTTGCCACGTTGATGTGTCGCATTGAACCTTCCGATGGGGTCATGTACCCTGGTGTCGTTTCTTTTTATCATCGTCAAGGTCACCTGCGTGAGTTTCTGGGAATGCTGCCTCCTCTCACGATTGTGGGGATAGACGAAGGGGGAGAGGTTGACACGCTTCAATTTAATACCGTTCCCAAAGCCTTCACTCATACGGAAGAGCTTGAATATCAGCACTTGCTCGAGGTTCTTTCAGACGCCATACGTCAACAAGATGTTCGTCTCATTGGTCAAGTAGCAACCCGCAGTGCCGTGCTCAATCAAAAGCTCAATCCCAAACGGATGCTGAGTAAAGTCATGACTCTCTGTCAAGAAGTTAGTGGATTGGGCGTCGTGACGGCTCATAGCGGAACGTGCCTTGGGATTCTGCTTTCCCCAGATGAACCCAATTATCACTCCCATGTCCAAATGGCACAGGACTCTCTCGCCAAACTGACCGGGGCAGTCTCCATCTATCATTCATTTCAAGTTGCTGAGAAGGAGGAAGAGTATGTTACGGAAAAATATGCTTGAGTGTATTGGTCAAACGCCTCTGGTACAATTGCGATTAGGCGAAGGTGCTGTTGGTCGGGTCTATGCCAAGCTTGAACTACTCAATCCTTTTGCCATGAAAGATCGGGTGGCCAAGCATATCCTGCTTGAAGCAAAACGGACAGGGGTATTACGTGATAAGGCTCCGATCATCGAAACGTCTTCAGGCACCATGGCGCTCGGCTTAGCCCTCGTTGGAACCTCCTTAGGCCATCAGGTCCATATTGTGACGGACCCTCGCATTGACTCAATCACACTCGCCAAACTGAAAGCGACAGGGTGTACCGTGCACATTGTTCAAAACATGACCAAGCAGGGCTGGCAGGGCGCTCGGCTTGAGCGATTGCAAGAACTCATGGGGGAGTATCCCAACGCTTTCTGGCCTCGACAGTACGAGAATCCTGATAATCCACGAGCGTATACAGGATTAGCACAAGAGTTGCTCGAAGATCTCGATGCCGTAGATATCTTGGTTGCTGCTGTGGGCAGCGGTGGCTCACTTTGTGGAACAGCTCAAGCTTTGTTCGTGACCAATCCTCACCTGCGAGTTGTAGCAGTTGATGCTGTTGGCAGCGTCATCTTTGGACAGCCGGATCGTCCGTATCGATTACAGAGCGGAATAGGCAATAGTCTGGTCCCTGCCAATGTCAATTTCTCTGTCATCGATGAGGTTCACTGGCTCAATGACCAAGAAGCATTTGCTGCTACAGCTGAGCTTGCCAGGACAGAGACCATTTTTGCTGGAAATAGCTCTGGATCTGTCTATGCTGTGGCACGCTGGTTAAGTAGAACCGTCTCAAAAACGACGAACATTGTTGCGATTTTTCCAGACCGGGGGGATCGCTCGATCTATGATGAAGCATATCGTATAGAAAAAGGAATAGGAGATATGGCCTTTCCAACACATCCTCAAGAAACTTTTGATACAAATCCTGTGACGGCGTGGTCATACCTCTGTTATAAGAATTTCATGCATAAAATGACACGCTTGCAAGAAGAGCACATAGCAAGGTAGAGCACCTGTGGTCCGAGGAGCATAAGAACACGAAGAGACCATATGGTGTGAAGATCTTGCTCTGGTCTCACGGTGGGAATTGTCACACAGAAGGATACCGAGCATGGTTTGCTCTCCTCAGGCCTTGAGAAGAAGAAGGAAGATACGTGTATGGGGGTTTTTCGCGTCTTAAAAAAGCCGCACCTGACTGTTTTGTGGGTAAGCCAAGTGCTTTCTGCGATGGGGAACTATTTTTATGAAATTGCCGTGATGTGGACGGCCACAAAGACGGTGGGAGGCTCGGCAGGCCTCATTATCGCTGCTGAAACGACTTCCATGCTCATTTTTGGACTACTGGGAGGCGTGTATGCAGATCGGTGGAATCGGCGTACCGTGATGGTGATGGTGGATCTTCTGCGTGCTGGAACGGTTGCTCTGCTGCCCCTGCTCGCTTCTACAGGCATGGTGCAATTGTGGCATTTTGTTGTTGTAGCCGTAATCATTGGAGGTCTGGGAGCCCTCTTTGATCCTGCACTCCAAGCGAGTTTACCAGTTCTGGTGAGCGATGCCCAAACGTTGCAGGCGACCAATGGCCTGATGGAGATCACACGCAGATTAGCTCGTGCACTTGGTCCGAGCATGGCCGGTTTGTTAATCGCATTGATGCCATTATCACACTTCTTCACGCTCGATGCTGTGAGTTTTGTCATTTCCGCATTCGCGATTCTCTCTCTCGGAAGTCGTTTTGCATGGAAAGCAACGATTGAACAATCGAAGCACTCAGGAGTAGTTGGGGTATGGCATGATATTCGTGATGGTGCACAGCTCATGTGGGGATACCGTCCATTAGCATGGGCGCTCATCACCAATGGGATCATTAATATCCCATGGAGTATTGCTTTTATTGTTGGTGTCCCCTTATTGGTTGCTCATGTATTGGCTGGCAACGTCGGGGCATATGGGTTGATTGTCGGAGCGTATGGAGTAGGCAACGTGCTGAGCAATATTGTGGTCAGCAATCTGACGATTCGCAGACGTGTGCCACTGATTTTTCTAGGAAAGATCGTCGTCGGGATTGGCTTTTTGCTAATGGCAAGTGCGACGAATCTGCCATTGGCTATAATGGGATCTGCTCTGGCAGCGTTGGGTGGACCCATGGAAGATCTGATGATGCTCCTCATGATTCAGACCGAGCTTCCTTCTACTCATGTCGGCAAAGTCTACAGCTTGCGTATGGTTCTCGCCAGTGTTGGTGGTTCACTGGGATTTTTGCTCGCCATCCCGCTCTTTGCACGTCTGAGTGTGCCAATTACTATTGTGCTCTGTGCTACACTCTTTATTATTACTGGCCTAGCTGGATTAGTACGTTTTGGGGTACGCTAGCCAAAGGTGCTTACTCTATCGTTTTTCACTTAGAAGGGAGTTCTGTGATGGACACGAGAGGTGAGCCTATCTTTTCATATGAACAGAAGCGAGAATATGCTCTTGTAAAAACAGCATATTTCTCCCAAAGAGTAAAATACTATCAGTAGGTTGATATATCCTGTTCTAGACAGTACTCTCTGGAAACAGAGTACTTTGAAGCTGCTCTCTATGAGTCGAGGAGAAAGAGAATGAAACGTTATTTTGGCCTTGGAGTGCTTCTTGCACTGTTTGGTCTGTCTCTGACTGCCTGTGGAGGGAATGGAGGAAACACAACATCCTCTGGAATGTAACACGTGCAGGTCAAGGAAACCGAATTCAAAATCGAATCATCAGTCACGACCTTTGCCCCTAGCGCACACTATCACTTTGTCGTAACCAACGATGGCAAGACGGCTCATGAATTCATGATTCTGCCAAAATCCGAGGGGAACATGGCGATGGGAATGGGAGATATGCACAAGATCGCCTTCGCTTTCATTGACATGATTCATCCAGGTGAGACAAAAACGCTCGACTATACGTTCCCCTCATCCACTGCGGACTCTCATCCCGAATTGGCATGCTACTTGCCCGGCCATTATGATGCAGGGATGAAGGAAAAGGTCACAGTCAATTCCTAACTGGGATATGACGGGGCTTGTGAATTTTCCCGTTAGGTGTAGTTTTACAAGCAAAACTGATTGACGCAGTGCACCAGAACGTGACAAAGGCCTCAAGAAAGACTCGCTGTACCTCTTTTACGTCTTGCGGGAGTTTTTTCGCCAACGGCAGTTGGACGAGCCAAGCTGCGCGAACGGGTAGCCGTTGAGCATACATTGGCTCATGTTAGCCGATGGCAAGGAGGGCAAGCCCGCTATCGAGGCATCCAGAAAAATCTTTTCGATCTCCGCCGCTGCGCTGTCATCCAGAACTTGCACGTCCTGGCTCGTTCCCAAATCTTTCAGCAGGAGCTGGGCCGATGCTCTAGGGAGAGAGAGCACTCATGCCCTCTCATCTCCGTGAATCTGGTCCCTAATGGATGATAGCGAGCTGGATGACCTTGACCACGAGCAAGACGACCGCGATGACTAGTACACTGACCGCGAAATTCCTCCATGATCAAGCAGCCTCCTTGATGCCTGTGTAGGTCCATTTGATGGTTTTTGCCATAGTACAGTTATAATAGTCAATAAAGGCAAGAATGTGATCACGCAAGTCCTCTAAAGAAGTGAAATTGCCTCTTTTGAGCAGTTTGCGTACAAGAATACTGAGCCAGATTTCCACTTGATTCATCCAAGAAGCATGTTTTGGTGTATAATAGAAGACAACAAAATGGCGCTCATCATGTAAAAAAGCAGCGCGTGTTTCCATAGACAAGAGAATACCGCTTTTCCCTTTGACACCTAATTCTTCTTCTGTTACCCCTTCCATTTTGGCAATCCAGCGCACCAAGGTTTCAGATTGATGCGTATTCAGATTATCCATGATAAAACGCCACTTTTTTGCCTGTGGGTCGCTTGTGATACCCTTGTGAAAATGAAAAGCTGTATCTTTCTCATTGCGTGTCGGACCGTAGGATGGTTCAATGACCTTGCCTGTAGCAACATCGAGGTTGATGAACCACGTTAAGGTTCCATGCCGGATATATTCATGTTCCCGATATAATACGCGTCCTTTAGGCAGTTCAGGCGATGCAGGTTGCATAGGTAAATCGGGGCGTTTACGCTCGATGGCTTGCACTCCCGTCATCTCATCTGTACTTATCGTACGCTCTCCATTTTTAGCTCGTTCTGCTGCTTTCAAATAGAGTTCACAGTCCTGCTCAATTTTCTCCTCCCGCTGCGTATCTGGAACGGTATTTAACCAATAGCACCACAGATGCGGCTTTAATCCCTTTTTTTTGACCAACTGGGATGCATAACTGGCGGAAATGTGCTTGACAATCCCCCTTTTTACCATTTCATCTGCTATTTCTCGTCCTGTCCACTGACTAATGGGGCATCCTGCTACATCTGGTGCTTCACATGCAAGGGTTGCCATTTGGCATCGTTGAACCTCGGTAATTGATGACGGCTTGCCTGGGCGTGCAATATCGGTTAATCGATCTTCGACACTTCGTGTGTCTAAATTAACTCCCTGTAAGCCAAACCATCTATCACGCCATAATCTCACTGTATCAACATTCGAATGCAAATCTCTGGCAATCTGTGCATTCGAATGGCATTGTCCTGCATGCAGGACAATGTTTGCTCGAAGAACGAGTCGTTGTTCACTCTTGTGACGTTTGGTTATCTTCGTCAATTCTTCCCGTTCCTTCTCGCTGAGGGTCACCTTTGTCGCTCGTTTTGTCATACTTTGTGCTTTTTACCTTCTCCCATGTTCCTCGATTTTATCACAGATCTATTTCGTGGTCAATGTACTAGATAGAAGCGCAGCGTCAACATGCCAATCTTGCGTGTCAGTGCCCAGGTTGGCTTCGTCAGTTCTGCTAACGGTGGCATCTGCCAAGTCTCCTTCTCCACGCGTGCAAGGGCAACCATCTCTGGGTCCCATAGGCATTAAGTTAAGAGGGAATGACAAACAGAGGCACCTTCTGGCATCATAAAGAAGACAATGTGTCGAATCAACCATGAGACCAGAAGGGAGCTATTGAAGAATGAGTAGAACACAGGTGATGGAGCAATACCAGTCGATCTTGGAACGAGAAGTTCATACAATTGCATATGAAACGGGTGCAATAAAAAGACAAAGGGAAATCGATGCAGCAACGTTAGCACAGATGCTGATCTTTGGATTTTGGCAAGATCCGGAGGTGCGTTTGAGTGGATTAGCGCAAATAGGAGGCAGGAGGGAAGTCCATGTGACAGAATCAGCGATCAGCTAACGTTTTACCCCAGAATGTGCTGAGATGTTTCAGAGAATCCTGCAACGGCTGGCAGAAGTGCAGTTAGAGAATGAGAAAGTGGATATTCCACTGTTAAAGCAATTTTCGGCAGTGATCGTGGAAGACAGTACATCAATTGTTCTGCCAGAAGAACTAGCAGGTATGTGGAGGAAGCAGTGGAATGAGTGAAGCGGCGGTAAAAGCATTTGTCCAGTGGGACGTTCTCAAAGGAACATTACTGGGTCCTCGGCTCACCGACGCACGCACCAATGACCACAAAACTCCATTTGATGTAGAAGAGTTACCAGAAGGATCTTTATCCATTGCCGACCTTGGCTTTGTTGCGATTGAACGTCTTTGTCGGATAGCACGATGCCAAAAGGGGAAAAAAAGCTATGTTGTCTCGCGTCTGCAGGCAAAAACCAACCTGTATAGTCGTCGCGGACACGGCATTGATTTGATAGGAAATCTTCCACAACAGGTTGGACAAGTACGTGAAATGGGAGTCGTTCTTGGACACAAAAATGGCTTGCCAGTTCGCTTGATTATGGTCAAAGTGCCCAAAGAAGTGGTAGATGAACGACATGAGCGTCTGCGCCGAACAGCCCAAAAGCACGGTCGTGTCCCAAGTGAAGAAGCTCTTGCGTTAGCCCACTGGACGATTGTCTTGACAAATATTGCCTGCAAACGTGCGGATTATTCCCAGATTTTCGTCTTGCTGCGGTTGCGCTGGCAGATCGAACGGCTCTTTCGGCTGTGGAAGGAGGATGGAAAAATTGATGAATGGCGCACACAAAAGCCGTATCGTATTCTTTGTGAATTGTACGCCAAACTATGCGCGATGGTTCTCCAACAATCTTTGATCCAAGAGGGATGTTGGCTGGATCCACTTCGCAGTTTGGTCAAAGCGGCTGACTCCCTTCGTCGTGAATGTAATCGGATCATGGTCGCTTTTTATGAGGGCAATCTGGAGAAGACCGTGCAATCTATTTTGCGCACACTGCGATCTGGATGCCGTATTGAGCGTCGAACTACCTATCCTAGCACTGCTCAGCTTTTACTCGATGGCTTGGATTGGCAGGTCGAATTGGTCTTAACTTAATGCTTATGGGGCAGCTTCTAGTGCTCCCTGCATGGCGAGGAAAGCAAAGAGCCTTCCTAAGAGATATCCTCGACTGTATGACATACATTCCTCTCTGAGTATCTATATACGTACATCTCTGTACGGAAAGTATAGCCGAAACTATTCAAGAAAGGTTCAAGATTTATTCAAGAGAGTGTTAAAAGTATGAGGTATCTTGCAGCTCTTTGATAAAAAAGTCGTGAGTGATCGTCTATAACAAACGAGGAGGAAATTACATGAACCAAAACAACCAGAAACAGGAACAGGTCATCATCGATACGCGACCATATGCGCCCTTATTCTTTCTCTCCGTCAGACCCATCGTGGGAGTTATTGCTACAATTGTATTGTGCGTACTGGCTCCAATAACGAATACACCGATATTCCTGCTATTGGCATTATTGCCACTACTGTATGTCATACTTTGGTTTATTTTCCGCTGGATTAGATGGCTGACTATACGCCTAACTATAACAGATAGAGTGGTCATCTATAAATGGTACAACTGGCAACTGACGAAAAAGCAGAGAGAATTTCCGCTTGATAGGATCACCAGTGTTGATACATCCCAAAACCTATTCGAGAGAATTTTAGGAGCGGGTGACTTGGTCCTGAAGACTCCTACGGGAGAAGAAGCAATTGCCGACGTTCCTCATGTTGATAACGTAAGGGATACTATTGTTGAATTAATGAGGCGTCCTGGCAGTTAAACAATCCTGAACCTCTTGACTTTTGGCCATATCTCCGACTATACTCCAAATAGATGTAGGCTATCCCCCTAGAGGGGTAGATGGATAATCTCGAAGAAAGGTGATAGAAGCATGTCGCACCGAACAAATCCGACTACTCGTGAGGATATTGCCAAGCGCCTAGCACGCGTCGCTGGTCATGCGAGCAGTCTAAAGCGGTTCTGGGATGAGGATCGCGATTGTGATGAAATGCTTACACAGATTGCAGCTGTTCGTGCTGCCCTTGATCAGGTTGGTAAAGTCATTCTGGAGCATCATATCGAACATTGTGTTAGCGAGGCAGCTCAGACTGGAAGTGCTGATCGAGCCATCCGCGATCTGAAAGATGCGCTTGATCGCTTCGTCTAGGTGAATATGTATTCAACATCCATTTTCTTACTGTTAGGAGCTGCTGGAGTGGTTGCCATCCTCCATTCCATCCTACCGGATCACTGGGTTCCACTGGCCGTTGTCGCTCGGACACAGCGCTGGAGTCTTCTGCATGTTGCACGAGTGACCTTGCTGGCTTCACTTGGACACGTGATCACTTCTCTCATTCTTGGAGGGTTCGTTGCCTTGATTGGCCTTCAGTTTCAGCATGAACTTGAGACCCAACAAGGTCACATTGTGGGTGTCGTGCTTGTTCTCACAGGAATTGGCTTCCTCATTTGGGGATTGGTCGGTCATGGACCACATGGGCATCATCACGAAGAGGACCACACTCATGATCATGGATTCGGACAGAAGCAGGACTATAGTGTCAGAAAAGAGCAACCATTGATCAAACGATTGGCAGCGATTGCTGTCCCATTTGGTATGGCTGCATCACCTGATTTGACGATCCTTCCTGTGGCCCTGGCTGCAAGTGCGGTCGGAACGGGGGCTGTCGTCAGTGTACTCAGCGTATTTGCTGTTTTCACAATTGTCACGTTCATCAGTCTCACAGTGATTGCAACCCTGGTAGGTTATCAGATCAAAGGAGACTGGTTAGAGAAAAATGCCAATACCATTACTTCTCTTGTTCTGATTGCTATTGGTATTGTGGCATACTTCGGTGCCTAAGACAGTCCACGTACGTCGTGGTTGCTAGTCGAAAAGGCAATGGATGGAGAAAAATGAGGATGCCTGGGGAGTTGGCTGAGCCTCATATACCTGAGAGAATTACTCATTAGCCCTCTTTATAGAGAGTAAAGGTTCCATCAGGCCTTAGATTGCTTGGATCATGACTCGGGTTGAAATCAATCCCGTGTAAGATACCATCCTGACTGACAAGAGCGTAAAGACGGGAATTGAGGATGACGCTGTCGCCGTTTAGTTGATAAGGATTCGTGTAGATTATCAATGTTCCGGCGTTGCCATACATGTTGATAACTTCTTGGAGCCTCTGTTTATCGAGGTATTCAAGACTGTTGATGTTATCGACAATATGCCCTTTGGTAGTTGTGACCGCGTTGGCGAACGTAGACTCAGTCATTGTACCGGAGAATGTGGTGCCCTGAAGATTGTCGACGCGCAATATCATCGGGGTTTGGTAGTTACCAATATAATGTTGGTAAAAGGTTCCTTGCCAAGTGCTGCCGACATTGAATACTGGTTTGGGTTTTACCAAGGTAGGGCTGATGCTGGCAGGACGTGCGTGAGGAGTTGCGGATTGCTTTGCCGTTCTCAAAGTGTTGAATGATAACAGCACAACCATTACTCCAAGAACAGCTGTTGATATTTGCCAAGCATGACGGCGATAAAACGACGGTTGTGTTTTCAACTTCCCACTACCATAGTAGTGTTCTTCTCCTGGGTACGGTAGTTGTGTTTTCAAGTTCCCACTAGCGTAGTGGTGTTCTTCTCCTGGGTGCAGAAAACTATCCGACCCATCGTGTTGGGGCCGCATATCGTTATCCATGTTCATTCCCTTCACTGGAGAACTGCCGTCTCAGCAAAGTTCTCCTTTTGTTAAGGTACAATCTCTACCGATATTATAACATTGGATTAAGGGAGAAGTACAGTGACCAATTATGGAGGGTCCCTACCTGTCTGGCAATAAATTGCCCAGCGGACGTGATAGGTGTACATTTTTGTATGAATCTCACGGGGAAGAATTACACATTGCGCAGGTATATTGCCCTTCATGCATTTGGCAATTTATTGCCTGTAATGTAGGGACCCGATTTATCGCGTCCGCTTGGGTGGGGAGGGGCTCTTCAGGCAATTTATTGCCCAAATGAGAGCCCCTCCAAACGTTTAGGATTAGTTCTGTATATACCAGTCCGTCGTGGTGATACCGGGATAGTGCACCATTTTGTTTACGACGCCGCTGGGAGGACCAGGGAAGTCCTTGACGGGGTGTCCCTGCTCGGCCAGTAGCATGGCATCGTGCCAGATGGGTGCAGCACCCATAATACCGTTCACATCGACCATCTGTGAGTTGTCGTCATTACCAGCCCAAACGCCTATCACGTAACCGTCGGGCGTGTAACCCACTGTTAAGCTATCCTTGAAATCGTTGGTCGTGCCAGTCTTAGCAGCAGCTGGCCGGATCGTACCAGGATTGCCTGAGTAACACTGTGTCATTGTCGTACTGTAAAGCCAGAGAGGGCTGCATTTGCCGAACTCGGATGTACGTGCCACATTGTCGCTGAGCACATTCGTCATGACGAAGGCAGCTTGAGGGGTCACAACCAGCTGGCTATTGGCCTTAGGATTGAACTGGTAGATGAGATGACCTTGGCTATTCTTGATCGTATTAATCGAGTGCTTTTGAACATGGACACCGCTATTTCCAAACGACCCGTATGCCGACGTTTCGTCTAGCAAGTGGGTGCCCAGCGATCCCAGCACCAATGTCAGGTTAGGAGTGCCCTCGTACTCGGTAATACCCATCTTTTGGGCGGTTGCTAGGCCATTCTCATAGCCAATCTGCGCATTCAGCTTGATCGCTGGAATATTCAGCGAGTTCTGCAAAGCCGTGCGCCACGAAATTAAACCCATATAACTTCCGCCGTAGTTGTGCGGTGTAAATGGTGGTAGCCCACAACACATCTGGAAGGTTACTGGAGCGTCCAGCACTGGCATACCAGGACTGATACCCTGCTCAAATGCCGTGACATAGA
>Ga0193728_1000564_pt1 | contig 18064 bp, 14 predicted proteins | sample U1c1metaG_FD_143037 | JGI IMG/M metagenome (GOLD analysis project Ga0193728, IMG submission 143037) | Soil microbial communities from a riparian zone of the East river system, Colorado, United States - U1c1 | ecosystem: Environmental > Terrestrial > Soil > Riparian zone | place: USA: East River...
TGATCCGAGCAGCCCAGAAAGACGGCTATCAGCGCATCGCCGTTGTGTGCGGAGCATGGCATGCCCCGGTACTCATCAATCCAGGTCCCGCTAAAACCGACACCGAAATCCTCAAAGGGTTGAAACGTGTCAAAACTGAAGCAACCTGGATACCCTGGACCAACTCGCGTTTATCATATCGCAGTGGCTATGGCGCAGGGGTTAATTCACCTGGCTGGTACGAACATCTCTGGACTGTTCCTGGCAATGTCACCACCCGCTGGATAACAAGAGCAGCACACCTTTTACGTGAGCAGGGACTCGACGCATCCGAGATCTGCCAATGCCAGGGCTGGAGGAATGCCATGAAAGCATCAAAACGGTTCTGTGCAATGGAAATGCCGAACCGATGAGTCTCATTCGTGACAAGCTAGAGATCGGCGAAACGCTTGGACAGGTACCAGCTGAGACCCCCATGGTTCCACTCCAGCGGGACCTAGAAACTCGGCAGCGCCAGTTGAGCCTCAAGCCTTCAGCGGAAATTAAGAAGCTTGAACTCGACCTGCGCAATGAGAATGATCGCGCACGCAGTCAACTCTTGCACCAACTCAGATTACTGGGTATTGAGTGGGGCACACCACAACTCGTCCATGGGAAAAAGGGCACATTTCATGAGCACTGGCAAATCCGCTGGCAAGTTGAATTCGCAGTGCCATTGATCGAGGCCAACGTCTGGGGCAATACCGTCGAGTCTGCCGCAACCACCTTCGCCAGTCACACTGCTGACAAAATTGAAGAGTTACCTCCGCTAACCGAATTGCTGGGTAAAACAATACTGGCGGAACTATCTGGAGCGATTGACCACCTATTAGAGGCCATCCAAAAGCGAGCTGCCGTCTCTGCCGATGTACAACATTTGATGGATGCATTACCTCCGCTAGCACAAGTGGCACGCTATGGAGATGTACGCCAGACTAAAGCAGAACACATCCTACCTGTCATAGACGGCCTGTTCGAGCGCATCATCATTGGCTTACCAGGAGCATGTGCCTCGCTCGATGATGATGCAGCACGATCCATGATCAGTAGCATTGACAAAGTGCAAGAGAGCATCAGCCTGCTAAACCGTGAGGAACAACGTCAAGCATGGCAGAGAACACTACGTACATTAATAGAGCGAGAAAGTATACATGGGCTACTATGTGGCGGATCATGTCGCCTATTATTAGAGCAGAATGTACTGGATGAGGACGAACTACAAACGCTCACAGGGCTAGCACTCTCCACAGCTAACCCAGCAGTTCAAGCAGCTGCCTGGATAGAAGGCGTGCTACGAGGAAGCGGACTGCTTGTTCTCCACCAGGATGGGCTCTGGCGTGCATTAGATCGCTGGATGAGTGAGCTTGATACCGAGGCTTTTGATACCCTCTTACCTATTTTGCGGCGAGCATTCTCCGGTTTCCAGACCCCTGAGCGCAGAAAAATGGGAGAGAAGGTCAAACATTTATATGCTCCACGATCAAGGGAGGCAGGTCATAGATATAGTACACACATTGATGACTCTCTGCCCATCAACCAGCAGCGAGGAGAACGCGTACTGCCAGTATTAGCGCAAATTATGGGTGTAACATACAATGGCAATTGAAGAGACAGAACGTCTACGTCGCTGGCGGCTTATGCTAGGTAAAGACGTACAAGAGTGTATGTGCTCAGGTACAGGTGAGGGTACAGGTGGAAATCTGGAACTGAGTAAGCATGATCTAGGGATGGACCGTGTACTGGACGCCCTCTACGATTCGGAGCGTTCTGCAGGGCTAGGAAGTTCATCGCCAAACGTCGCACGCTGGCTAGGGGATATCCGCACCTACTTCCCGTCCTCAACGGTACGCATCATGCAGCAGGATGCCTTTGAGCGTCTCAACCTCAAGCAGATGCTCCTTGAACCAGAGATGCTGGAACAAGTAGAAGCGGATGTACACCTCGTCGCCTCCTTGCTTTCGCTCAGCAAAGTTATTCCGGAGAAGACCAAGGATACAGGCCGTACGAGGCAGCCTTAACCGAGCAACCCGTACCTACCGTCCACGCTACAACGAGATCGACTGGGACCGCACCATACGCCTAAACCTGAAAAACTATCAGCCCGAACACGGCACGATTATAGCCGAACGGCTGGTTGGACACGGGCACAAACACTCCTCTCTGCGTGATATAGTCCTATGTGTCGATCAAAGTGGCTCAATGGCCTCCTCAGTCATCTACTCAGGCATCTTTGGTGCCGTCCTAGCAACGCTCAGAGCCGTCAGCACACGGATGGTCGTCTTCGACACATCCGTTGTCGATCTCACCGAGGATTTGCAGGACCCAGTCGACCTGCTCTTCGGCACCCAACTCGGCGGCGGCACAGATATCAACCTAGCCCTAACGTATTGCCAGCAAATCATTACCCGACCGACACAGACCATCCTGGTACTGATTACCGATCTCTACGAGGGAGGTAGTCGAGAAGGAATGCTGCACCGAGCAGCAGAACTAGCGGGCAGTGGTGTCCAGGTGGTATGCTTGCTCGCTCTCAGTGACCGAGGAGCACCGGGCTTCGATCGGCATAATGCAGCCGCGTTGGCCGAAATGGGAATCCCAGCCTTTGCCTGCACACCAGACCTATTCCCAGATTTAATGGCAGCGGCTATCCAGCGCCAGGATCTGGGAATGTGGGCAGCAAGGAATGACATTGTGACAGCACGTGGGGAAGAATGATATACTATCCGATTTCACAAAATGAGGTTTTCTAAGTGGTGCATTCGCCAAATTCGTGGTACTTTCACGCGTGCTTGCGTAACAGAAAACAAGCTCGTAGAGCACATAGAAAAGTGGCATGAACTTAGCGAATGCACCACTAAGTACAGGCGGGCACAAATTCAATCCGATTTGATCCTCTCATTCTGATACCAACTTGCTTTCTGAAGAGCAATCTTCAAGTGAACCTGCGAGCGGAGTTGATCCCGTGACAATTGCATTACTGGATGCAAGTTGGTATGAGGTCTCTTGCCATCACAAACTCGGAGCACATTTATGACCGTGTGTACTACGGAAAGGTCACAGTAGAACTTTGCAGTCTTCCCTAATGTCAAGTAAAGCATACCTTCCTAATTCGCTCTGCAAACTATATACTAATCTTTAGGCCACCTGCCTCTCACTCGTCTTCAATCCCTGTTTCCAAAGAGAGGATTTCTGATAAAGCATTATCAGCTGCTTCACGTACAGCCCGTGACTGTGAGTGAATTCTAAGGGTGTAGAGACGTTCAATAGCGATATCAGGAATGTTACGTCGTAACTTCCCCAATGCTTCAGCGGCTTTCATCTGAACTTCCCAATAGGGCCAGTCTAATAACTGGGCCAATTTATCGAGAAGAGAAGGAGAAGCATTTTCCAGGCTGCTAATAGTATTGGCAATGGAACACTGGGCTAAAGAGCTAACTATAGCACTTGGTCTCTTTCTTTCTAAGAGTGCAACCAATTCAGCACTAACAACTGGCAAAATATCAGGATGAGTTTCCCGTAGCACTCGTACTACCACTTTACGTACATGCTGGTTGCTATCTCCAAGAGCAGCAACTAATGGCTCCACTGGTACATGCCTCTCTAACTTCGCTAAAGCACTTGCCGCTCCTGCTCGTACAAGTACAGCACTATCTTTTAACGCATTTAACAAAGATGCTACTGATTCTGGTTCCTTAAGATCACCTAAAGCCTCTACTGAAGCTAATCGTATAGCATCATCTACAGAGTTCAGCGCATCGATAAGCAATTTTATCGGCACACGTATACCAAGCCTGATTAGTAATTTTGCTGCATATACCCGTACATGCCAATCTTGATTATCAAGAATTGTCAGGAGTGGCTCTACCGGAACACGCTTCCCCATACGCACTAGCACTCTCACTACTGATTCTCGATCTCCCTGCCCACTGATCAATGCAGCTAGCAACGGCTCTACTGGTGTTCTTTCTCCCAATTTATCCAAAGCTACTAATGCTGCTGTTTGCACTAGATGTCGGTCATCATTGAGAGCAGCTAGGATAGGCTCTATTGGTACTCGAGATCCCATTTTTCCTAACACATCTCCTGCTGCTATACATACATGCTCATCATTGAGAGAAGTTAGTAGTCTCTCTAGCGGCGCCTTTTCCCCTAATGCACCCAATGCATGTATTGCAGAAACACGTAGATTCATAAACTCATTCTTATTATCTAGTATAGCTAACAAAATTTCCAATGGTACACGGTCTTTCAGAATATGTATGGCTGCCATTCTCACTGATGTTTGCCTATCATTTAAAGCTACCATGAGCTGTTGCTCTATTATCTTTTGCTTCCCCAGCGAGTACAGCGCGTACATAGCTGCAACCCGTATCCCTGTATTTTCATCATTTAAGGCTGCAACAAGCAACTCAACTGGCACTTGCTCTCCCAACTTCCCTAACGCTTCAATCACTGCAATCCTTACTTTTGCATCTTTGTCATTTAAGACTGCAATAAGCGACTTAACTGGCACTCGCTCTCCCAATTTCCCTAGCGCTTCAACTACTGCAATTCTTATCTCTGCATCTTCATCATTTAAGACTGCAGTAAGCGACTTAACTGGCACTCGCTCTCCCAACTTCCCTAACGCTTCAATCACTGCAATCTTTACTCTTGCATCTCCATCATTTAAAACTGCAACAAGCGGCTTGACCGATGTATGTATACCAGCATTTCCAAGTATTTCTGCAGCTACTGCTCGCATCCACCAAATGTAATCATCCCAAGTACCAACAAGTCGCTCTATTGGTCCATATATTCCTAACTTCCCTAGGGCACGCACTGCTGCATTAAGCACTGGCACATCATCATCTAAAGCCTCAACGAGTGCTCCAATTGGAGCATTAGATCCTAGATCTTCTATTACTTGTATTGCCAATATCCTCACATACATATGTCCCGCTTTCAGCGCTGCTATTATTGACTCTAGTGGTGCCTTTTCTCCAAGCGAACCGAGAATCTTCGCTGCTTCCACACTAACTTCGGCTCCCTTATGCAAAATAGAGAGCAAAAGATCTATAGGCGTGCGCTCCGCCAGCACTTTTATTAGAGTTTCTTCTAGCACTTCCTTCAGAAATGTATCCCCTTCATCAAAGATATCTAGTAATGGTTCTATCGGTACACGCCGCCCCAGATTTCCTAGTGCTCTCAATACTTGTACACGAACAAATCGATTACTATCATGTAGAGCATTTATCAAGGGTTCCACTGGTGCGTACTCACCAAGTTCACCTAATGTCGCAGCAGCTATGCTACGCACCTTCCCATTTTTATCCCCTAAGGCAGTTAATAATAATTCCACAGGTGCTTCTGATCCCATTTTCCCTAATACCCTTAATCCCTCTATACGCACTTCTGTATTACTATTATTCAATTTAATTATTAATTCTTTTATAGTTGCATATTCTCTCATTTCTACTAAAGCTTGTAAAGCAAAGCGACGAACCTCAGGTTGTGTATCATTTAAAACAATTTCTATTAGACGTTCTATTGGTGTATGCTTTCCAAGTTTTCCCAAAATTTGTACACCTAGTTTGCGCACATCTGGATTCCAGTCATTTATTGCAACCTCTAGTAGATCTATTGCTGTCTTTGCTATTCGAACATTTAGATGAGCAAACTCTTTTACAAAGGATTGTAGCCGTTCCCAGCGCATTCCCTGCCCGGCCGTAGAAAATAGTCCTTCTATCCAGGCTGCTATAATCTCGTCTTCTAAATTTTCCATTTCAGCATTATATGAACTCATTACACTTGATTCTGTTATTTCAGCAATAGGTTTAAGTGCTAATATTAAACCCATATCACCTGGGTCCCCATATATTGATGATCGTCTTTGTTGCACTAGTGTTTTCAACCAAAGCAGTGCATTCTGCACACCACGTCTCCCATAGTGTTGCACGAGTACACCTACCATTAAGCGTAACACCTCTATCCAACGACTGTAGGTGCGCTTGCTCCAAGCAAATTTCCATCCTTGCTCATGAGCAGCTTGATCTCTACTGTTAAGACGTTGAGCCAACTCAAGTGCTGCTAAATATTCCTGAAAGGTCTGATGTCGGAAACCATAGGTATCATACGCCACCACCTCCAGTATCCCTGAACCAATGATTCGATGTCCAATCTCTTCTGTATTCCATTGTTCATCATGTCTCTTACGAACCACTCGTAAAAGTCGCAGTAAGTCGTTACGCGTGAATGTACGACCTTTTTCTTGATACATCTCTAAGGAAAGACATGCTAATATAGAGCGCAGCATCTCTTGCTGCGTTCGGTTAGGTTCACGTATCTCTAGGACAGAATTGATTACATGCTGGTATAGTGTGATGCGGCTTGAAGGTAGCATTCCTGTATGTACGAAGACGACAGCTGTCAAGCTAAACAGTAGAGGATTTTCGCCCCACGCGGCTGCCTGCTCATGTTTTTCCAACATGTCTGCGAAAGCTGATACACTATTCTCAACTAGTGTATGCTCTGGATGCATCAATCGATATAACTCGGGTAAAAGTCGCTTAGCCAGTTCTTGACGCATGATAGACGTCATTGGCAGAAGTTCCCATTCAGTGAACTGCTCATTCCCTAGTAATCCGCCTTTGTATTCAGTGAAACGGGAACCAACAATGTAAATACTGCTTGTGCTTGACGCCCATTCATTGATCAGCTTAATCTTCTCTGGACGCAGTTTGGGAGCAACTTCGTCTAAGCTATCTAAACACACAAATGCATGTCCTTGTTCAATAGCTTTCCATATTATTTCGGAGTAGCGCTCATCTACCATCATGTCTTGTATAAGATAAACTAAATATTCCTTGAGTGTCTTCCCTGAGCGAGCAAGGTCAGGTAAGGAGATAAAGACAGGCATCAGAGCTTTAGGATCAGTGAGAGCTTTCTGTGCACGATCACCAATCAAATACTGGAGCAACACAGTTTTTCCAGTACCAGGACCTCCTAGAACAATTATGGAGTGCTTCGAGCTTATCTCAAGAGCTTCATGAATGTTCTCAGCAATTACAACAGGAGGCGGCTGTTGCCCTGGATTGGGGGATCGTGAAATATCAGGAAATACATACCGGGGGTCTGTATCACTGTATCTGAGTTCTCCTAAGAGGGCACGCCGCTCCTCGCGAACAAGATCTTCAGCTGCTAGGGGATCACGACGCAGTTTTAATGGCTGAAAGATGGCTTGAAGGGAGAAGCCTTGGGTAGGACCAATGGGAAGTGCAACGGAGCGGTATCGTCTGATCACGCCCTCCAGGTACTTGGAATGAGCAACAGCTTCCCACAGACAATTTGTCCAGCGTTTATCGTTCTGGTGGAACTGCCGTTGCTGAACGATCAATTCAGGGAAGAATCGAAGCACGGTTGAGAGCGGAATCGCTCGTCCCCCCAGATCATTATTCCGGTCCCGCGTGAGCTGTACAATGCCGCAAACGTAACCTGTCCGTATGTTTAGGAGCGGAGCGCCACTCAATCCGGGTCGGACCTGTCCTGTTTTGAATTTGAGCTGCTCTCCTTCTTCGCCAGCTTTCCCTTCCAGTGAAAAGGTAGTTGGGTCACCATTGGAGTAATTATCGGGGTAGCCATAGCTATATAGGGCATCAAATGGGATAGCTTCTTCACGAAAGTAGACACATGGGTGTTCAGCTAGATTCACCTGTAGCAGTGCCAGATCATGATCTGGCAAAAACTTAGTGATCTGCACAGGATACAGTTGCCTATGCCAGTATACCTCAACCGAGGTAGTATATGGTTGAGCTATCTTGATCACATGAGCACAAGTGAGGATGAGGCTAGGAGCGACAAAGAAACCTGTTCCATGTCCCGTTTTTCCCGGGATCGATACTCGCACAGTACATTGGTACAACAGTTCATAGAGTTGTTGCTCCATAGCCTCTCCCAAATCTACTCAGAAGATGCTTCACCCCATTCAAGTGTAATTTTGAGATTAGAAGTGCCAGTACCCTTGACCAACAAAGCTGTCAATTGACCTGATTCAAGGGCAATCTCAAGCCCAAACTCAATACTCGCTTTCTTTGGTTTCACCTTCTGTAACGTTGTGACTACTGACCCCGCAAGACCTTCAATCACATCAGTAACTTCTTTGAATGATGGCAAGGTGAATGCAACTTCTTCTTCACCTCCCAGCGACGTAGCCTGAATGTGCACAATAGTGCCGTTGGCAAGTTCTGCCTTGATGATCTCAGTTCTGGTTCCCATAAGGATCTCCTCATTACCGTTCGTAGAGGGAGCGCATACATTCTGGCAAAGTGTGTTAGGCGAATGATATAGAAGCGCTCTAACATCTGCGTTCTCTGGTTTTCAGAAGCTTGGTTTTGCTAGATATTGTATCCTTACCTTTTGCTGTAGCCGCTTGACATCTGCCATAGTCCTATTCTACTATACTATTCCTATCAGATCGGGCTCACTTCGATATAGTATGAGAAGAAAGTACGCCATCTAATTCGGAAAAAGGAAGAGATTTTACATTAGTTGCTGAGAGGACTCCAATTCAGCAGAGTCAGTTGGAGCGTCATCGACAGGCAAAGGCAGTGCAACTGAAAAAACACTGCCCGAGCCGGGAGAACTCTCAACATGGATCTTACCACCGTGCCGCTCCACAATCTGGTGGGAGATATATAATCCCAAGCCAAAGCCAACGCTGGAACCTGTCTGCACTTCGATACTAGGGGCACGATAGAAACGCTCAAAAATCTGGGGCAGTTCTTCAGGAGGAATACCAACTCCCTGATCGCGAACCGAGATTATACAGAGATCGTCTAGTCGCTTTAAAGAGACATGAATAGGAGAACGAGCGGGGGAATATTTTCGTGCATTCGCTAATAGATTAAGAATAACCTGGCTAATTCGTTCAGCATCCACATCAGCCTCGATAATCTCATCAGCGATATCAACATGAATAACAGGAGAAGGATTGCTACCCGCTTGAAACTCATCGACCAGAGATTGGCACAAATCTCCCATGTTACAGCGTCGGCAATGGAGCGCAAGCTTGCCCGTCTCGATATAAGAGATGCTTAGCAAATCGTTCACCAGCACTTCCATACGACGGATGGAGTTTTCCATGCTTACCAGATTAGTAACCTCCTGCGAGCCAGCACGGATCAGTCGGCGATGAAGCAATTGCGTCATTCCCTTGAGACTGGATAGTGGCGTCTTCAGTTCGTGCGAAGCCATACTAATAAACTCATCTTTAGCCGCATTTGCTTCCAAGAGTTCATTTGTTCGCTCCTGCACCTTTAATTCGAGTGATTTAGCATAACCCTCTAGTGCCCGTTGCTGTTCCAATACCTGGAGCTGTAACTGATGTGTCTGGATAGCACGACGCAGTGCCGCAACAAAATAATCGCGGTCAATCGGCTTCTGAATAAAATCATAAGCTCCGCCACGTAATGCTTGAATAGCAAGATTATGATCTCCATGACCGGTAATCAGTAGAGTGGGCGTATTCTGGCGCAACTCCCGGATCTTCACCAACAGAGCCAACCCATCCATCCCCGGCATTTTGATATCGCTTACAATCGCATCATATTCACGTGCACGAATCAACTGTAGAGCCCCAGCAGCAGAATCCGACGTATCCACATTAACATTTGGCATGCGCAAGAATAGGGCTTGGGGAAGAGCTTGTAACAAAGCCGTATCATCGTCAACAATGAGTATATTTGCGCTATTAGTCATCATAATCCATCACTCACTTCAGAACTACTCATCATATTGCAACGGAAGCTGGATCAAAAAAACAGCCCCCTCGCCAGGATGATTCTCAACGATAATTGTCCCCTGATGCTCTTTAATGATCCCGTATATAATCGACAGCCCGAGGCCAGTACCTGCACCGACCTCTTTTGTGGTAAAGAAAGGATCAAAAATGCGCTGCTCCAGGCCCGCTGGGATACCAGGGCCAGTATCGCCCACACTAATATCTACCATTGGCCCTTTTGTCGCACACGTAATCGTTATCAGCTTACGGGGTGCACTGACAAGAGCATCACGCGCATTTGTCAAGAGATTAATAAAAATCTGCTCCAATTGAATCGGATTCCCCATTACCACTATATCCCCAGCTGGAAAATGCAAAGAAGTCTCAATCTGCCGGAGGCGGAGTTGTTCCTGCATGAGCGAAATGGCCCGCTGGATAACCCGAGTAATTACCACAGGTTCTCGACTTACCGAAGCTGCTCGTCCGAATGTTCGTAGATGCGAAATAATCTCTGTCGCTTTCCAAACTTGCTGCATAGCGTTATTCAGCTCCTGTAAGATACGTCCAGTATTAGTATCCGCCACGCCAAGTTCAATCAGATCGATCGCGTTGCCCACAAACAGGCCAATATTGTTCAATGGATTATTCAGCTCATGAGCCACCCCAGTTGTCAACTCACCAAGTGTAGCAAGCTTACCTGCCTGCACAAGCTGTTCTTGCTTCGATCGCAGTTCTTGCTCACGAGACTTGACCTCCTCTGATGTTTCTTTGAGATCACTCATGATATGAATCATAGCTTTACGGCTATTTTCCAGACGTAAATTTGATTGGTGTGAATCTTGTAAAAGATGCATCAAAGCTCGCCGTGAATTCTTTAGCTGCTCAGTCTGCTTGGCAAGGCTGCTGCGTTCTTGCTCATAGTCCGCCAGAATATGGATCATGGCCTTGCGCTGATCGGCCAATTTCCGATTGAGGGTGTTCAGGTCAGTTAGAATGTGGATAAAGGCACGGCGCCGCGTTTCGCTCTTGATCACACGCATTTCAAGAGCCTCTTTTTGCTCCAGCAAAAGCGCATACGCCTGTTGCAGTTCTTCCAAAGTCAGTTTTTTGTACTCGGCGTCCTCGGATACTGGCTGCAGCAGCACTTCATTCATTTAGATTGACCTCTACTAAGTTTTTCCAGTTCACGCTTCAAATTCTCAATCTGCTTCTCCAAGGCAATCATCTTGAGTTCACGACCGACCACCACTTCCTCGAATTTCTCTAGATCGAGAATTTTCTCCTGCAGCTCGGCCTTCGATTCCTGCAAGTCATTTACGACCTTCTCATACGCACGCATATCGCGCAGGATACCAATTGCCCCAATTGCCTTCCCATTAGTATCACGTAAAGCCGAGGCATTTAGCGTCGTCGGGATTACTTCGTGTGATGCCGTACGTGGATTGAGGCGGGCATTTCGCATTACGCCCCGCTCAATCACCTCTCTGAGTGCTGCCAAGAACTCACGAGTTTCCTCCGGGCTAATGAAACGAGAGAGAGACTGCTCCAGCACTTCATCAGTTCTAAATCCTAGCAGCTCATAGACTGCGTCATTGGCTTGCAAAATTTTGCCTTCCAAGTCTGAAACGAAGATCGGGTCTGGAGCGTTCTTAATCAAGCTATCTGAATACGCAAGAGCCTTATCCAACTCACGCATATCGCGCAGGATACCGATGGCCCCGATCACTTTCCCATCGTTATCACGCAAGGCTGAAGCATTCAGTATTGTTGGGATGACTTCACCTGAAGCACTACGTGGACTCAGACGAGTATTGCGAATCACGCCACGTTCAATCACTTCTGTGAGTGCTGCCAGGAACTCACGTGTCTCATCTGTGCTTACAAAGCGCGACAGGGACTGCTCCAACACCTCATCGGTCTTGAATCCCAACAATTCATAGACGGCATCATTGGCTGACAGGATTTTCCCTTCCAGATCTGAAACAAAAATCGGGTCGGGCGCATTTTTAATTAAACTATCGGCATAGGCACGAGCTTTATCCAGTTCACGCATATCGCGCAAGATACCGATCGCGCCGATTACTTTTCCTTCTGCATCACGTAAAGCCGAAGCATTCAGAGTCGTAGGAATAACTTCATTTGATGCACTACGCGGGTTGAGACGAGCATTTCGCGTTGCGCCACGCTCAATGACTTCACGAAGAGCGGCAGTAAATTCACGCGTCTCCTCTGCACTGATAAAACGGGAGAGGGATTGCTCTAGTACTTCATCAGTCCTGAAGCCTAATAATTCATAGATTGCATCATTAGCTGACAGAATTTTCCCTTCGAGGTCGGAAATGAAGATCGGATCGGGCGCATTCTTAATAATGATGTCGGCATCAAGCGAACCATGTGACTTACTGGTATGCTCACGATTTTGGTTCGCAACTGTCGGAACAATGTTATCTAGCACGAAGGACCTCCGCGATATGACTAGAGCATGCCATTAGCAAGCTACGGCATGAGTGACAGTTGTGCTGTAAATGCGCAAACAAAGGAGACTGCTTCTTCGTGCAATCTACTCTTATGCAAGCGATATATGCAAGTATAACAGAAGCTTTTGCTGAAGCGCAAGAGCACAAACTCATTTTATTGTAGAGCTTATACAATACAATACCGAGACTCTTCTAGAGATTACTATACAACACATAGTTGACTTCTAGCTACCATAGTCCCCTTTTTGGTTAGTGACCTTGGCAACAAGAATGATCGATGAGGGAAACTCCAGCAGAAGGAAAAAAGCTCAGAAGGGCTATTGACTTCGTAGTATGGATGCGATATTATAGGACTCGCGAACAGCAACAAGCCGGTGTGGCGGAACGGTATACGCGCCTGTCTCAAAAACAGGTCCCGCAAGGGTTGAGGGTTCGAATCTCTCCACCGGCATGACTCGTCTTCCCCTGTCGATGGACGTCTATTCTGAGCTTAAATTCCCGTCTGAATGTCTACTGAGATCGCTCAAAGTCTTCTGTTGTCTATCGGCTTTGCTGTCAGTTTTGCTGTCAGCTTTAGCCGAATAACAGGGCCTGAAAAGCTCAAATGAGTCATCCCACGAGGACCAACAGACAAACAAAGAAACCTGTATCTGGAAAAGTCTACCTTCCAGATACAGGCTTCTTTCCATACTATGGGTGCTTCTTCTTCACAATAATTATTTTTATTTAAATATTTTATCATTTATACTCTTTTTGATTCATTTGATAACTGCCAAGCTATTGTTGTCCGTTATTGTTCCTAGTATGTTCTATTGCTTTAATATTCTGATATTAATTTAATAAAATATATTTATCTTTTTATATCATTAAGTATATTTTACTCAATTTAAAGCAATAGTTTCACATTACTCTTTCTGTGTTGCTATATTTCTTAACATTTCCATGATCTATTTCTTATACTCTTTACATACTTTTGTCTGCATAACAAGCAATCATTTCTATTTTCCTCTCTTTCAGGCACGAGTTCCTAAACCGTGTGTCGGAGGTTCGAGTCCTCTCAGCCCCACTGCTTGAACCCGCTTCTCAGGCGGGTTTATTTGTTAGAGAAACGTTTCTGTTTGCTCTTTTTTCGGCTTTGACAGCAACCGTGACAGCAACGCGGTTAGACGCGTGTGGACAGCAGTGTATTCAGCCGATTGACAGCATCTTCCTGCAAGGAAGGAAGGACATGGGAGTAGGTGTCAAGGGTCAGGCTGATCTGGCTGTGGCCGAGCAGTTCCTGGACAATTTTGGCATGGACCCCCAATGAGAGCAGTAAACTTGCTGCGCTGTGTCTGAGATCATGAAAACGAATGATCGGCAGCCCAGCTTTTGCCAGGATGAGACGAAATGACCTGCGAACCATATTCCCGACTTCAATAGGCCTTCCCACGGTGTTGCAAAAGACCCATCCTTGCTCATCCCAGGCTGGTCCTGCAGCAAGCTTGGCTTCATTCTGGCGAATGCGGTGATGTTTCAGCGCTTCGATGGCCAGACGTGTCAGATGAATTTTCCGTCGGCTCTTGGCTGTCTTCGGTTCCGATACGGTAAATCCCTTCTTCGCCAAACGGGTAATTGTTCGTCTGACTTGCACCGTCCCCAGGGCGAGATCCAGATCCGTCCATTTGAGACCCAGGAGTTCTCCCTGCCTCATGCCGGTTGTCAGTGCGACAACGTACAGCGCCTCCAGTGAATCACCCGCAGCAGCTTCGAGGAACTGTTGAGCTTGCTCTCCGCTGAGAGCTTGCATTTCCTTCTTTGGCACACGAGGTGGATCGACAGCATCGCAAACGTTGCGTACCACCAGTTGCCATCGCAGTGCATCCCCAAAAAGAAGGACGAATACACGGTGCGTGTGGTTTCTCCGCTCGTTGGTACAGCATGGTCCTCTTCCCTGCAAACCGAAGAAGAAGGACTGGATGCTAGTACGCAGATGTTTCTGGATGGAGCCGAGGACATGCGTATTGGTTCCTCTGACCTGGAGGTTTGCTCATACTCTGTTCCATTCACACGCAAACTTGCGGTGAGCCACGGCCAGCAGATTGCCGTTGGTACTCCTCTCACGACTGGACCCCTCGATCCTCGGGAGGTGTTGCGCATAGTGGGAAAGGAAGCCGTCCAGCAGTATCTGGTCAACGAAGTGAGAAGGGTCTACCGTGCAACAGGCGTCTATATCCATGAGAAGCACTTTGAAATCATTGTCCGTGAAATGCTGCGCCACGTCCAGGTAGAAGGACCAGGGGATACCAGACTGCTGCCGGGTGATATTCTCGACCGTTTTCAGTATGCCGACCTCAATGCACATGTCTTAGCGGAAGGGGGCGAACCAGCAACTGCCAGGACCCTGTTGCTCGGATTGACCCGGACTGCCCTAGCATCTGAGAGTTGGCTGACCGCAGCCTCCTTTCAAGAAGCCACACGTGTCCTCACTGACGCCATCCTCAAGGGGAAAGTCGACCATCTTCAAACCTTAAAGCAACATGTAATGATTGGCCGTCTTATCCCAGCCGGGACCGGATTCCGACCACAGCAGTGACCGCAAGTGCTTTCTACGCTGTGAGGCGTGCTTGAACACACGCAAAAGCCACCCTCGTACCTTTTCCAGCTCTTGCTTAACGATTCAACGGCACTCACAGTTCATGCATCAGGGGGTATTGTGGCGTGATCCGTCTTTGTCACATGTGTGCGTGAAAAGGCGTGTTCTTAAGAAAGGGCCTTGCTCATCGCATGAGATTCTGAGGTCATCTCTCGTTCAGAAGGGCTTTGTTGCCTGTCTTGGTCCACCTTTTCTCTTGTACCCGGCCTCTTCGCCTGCTCTTGGCAAACGGAGGAAATCGTTGGAATCATTCTTAAAACTGTGGACAGGATATCTCGCATCCGGGGTAGAAGGGATTGCTGCAGTCCTGATCGCTTTTGCAGCCATCCAAGCAGCCCTGCGGGCTATTGTGCTCTTCATCAAGAGAGGACAGGGATCCGTCCAGAGCCAGGAGCCCCAAACAGAGCAGCTTCGCCTACGCCTGGGTCGCTGGTTGGCTCTGGCTCTCGAGTTTGAGTTAGGGGCCGATATCCTGCGGACAGCCATTGCCCCGACGTGGAACGAGATCGGACAACTGGCGCGTCTGCAGGGGGCGACTGGGGCTGTGACTGGCTTGAGCTTCAAACTGGCAGGGACGCTGCTCAAAACGATCCAATTACACACATGGCAACAGATCTTCATGTTCATTGCCATCTTCACTTTGCGGACCTTGCTCAAACGTGTCTTTATCTGGGAACAGGAGCGGCTCCAGCAGGAGCAGGGTGAACTCCAGAGGCAAGAGCGAAAGGCCTGATGAAGCACCCAATGCAAGCATGAGCTGTGCTCCCTGAACGCAGTGACCTCACTGCTCAGGAGAGCGGAAAGAGAGGCGATATCACAATACTATCACAAGAAGAAAGAAACCCTGTCATGACATTCTCACAGCTTCCCCTCTCCCTCTCTGGGGAATGCTGATGTCCCCAGAGCAAGCGCCAAAGGCCTTCCCATCATTTTGAGACATTCTATCGACTTGTTTTTTGGGGAGCCTTGATGTATACATAATTGACGTCACACACTCACTGCTCTGAGGCAATATGCTTCATTGCGAGATTCAGACTGAAGTGACGATAGACCTTCGTTGCTTGCCAAGGAGTATTCATCACATGACATCACCTACACCTCAAAGCTCGAAGCAGGAGAAGAAGCGAGTGCGAGCAGAGGAAAAGCAGCGGAAACGACAAGAGCGAGCACGCAAGAAACGTGCAGTGCGAAGACAACAACAGAAGCTCGTTGAGGCAGCTCTCCGACCCATCGGAGCAACTATCACCAAAAGGAGACCAACAGCCGCCACATCTCGAAAATCCTATGTCGTGACCTGGTACGACGAAGAGTTCTGCTTCGACAAACCAGGAGAGGTGATCCGATGGGCCAAGCGCATGCAGGAGCCACGAGAGATCGATTATGCGGAAATGGAGATCGCTCGCTTGATCGAAGAAGCGCGAAGAGAGATGATGGAGGAAGCAGACGATGATTGGTAAAGAGAGCGGAGCGCAGATTGTCATTGTGTAGCCCTTTGTGCTTTCAGGCTATCTCTGCTATGCTACGTGTACGATGAGCATACAGGTTGAGTATTTTGAACGGCTTGTTGCCGCTTTTATTCGTGGCAACCTGCCATTGGATCAGCGGCAGGCGGCGCTTTTCAACAAGCCACTTGACGAGGTATCGGCCTGGGAGATACAGACCCTCATTGAGCTTGCTCGGGACCAGGAACTCCGCATCCATCGCTTCAAGCGCACCATGGAACTGCCACGCGTCCGAAAAGTGCTAGGCATCTTGAAGGGACTACAGCCGCGCAACCTGCTTGATATCGGTAGTGGACGTGGTGCCTTTTTGTGGCCACTGCTGGATCATTTTTCCTCCTTGCCCGTGACCTGCGTTGACGTTCTGGATTACCGCGTTGCGGATATTCAAGCTGTGCAGCGTGGCGGTATTGGTCAACTCAGGGCGCTCAAGGCTGATGTGACAGCGCTGCCGTTCCCCGAGCGAGCCTTTGATGTCGTGACAATGTTAGAGGTGTTAGAGCATATCCCCAATACGCGCCGTGCTCTGGCCGAAGTCTGCCGTGTGGCCAGCACATATGTCATCCTGTCCGTTCCATCTCTGGAAGACGATAATCCAGGACATATCCACCTCTTTGATCAGCAGCGCCTGCGAAGCCTGCTGGTAGAGCAGGGCATTCGGCGTATGAACTTTGACTATGTGCCCAATCACATGATTGTCGTCGCACACATTGAGCAGAGATGAGGCCATGCAGCAGATCTATAAATATCCACGAACCTATCATCTGGATGGCTCAGGTATTCAGTCTGGCGATGAAGATCTCTCCGTCTTCCCGGTATCTTGCCTAGCTGGCCGACACGTGGTGGTCGAAGAGAAGATGGATGGTGCCAACTGTGCGATCAGCTTTGATGACGATGGCCATTTGTTGCTCCAGAGCCGGGGACACTATCTGACTGGTGGACCACGTGAAAAGCAGTTTCACCTCTTCAAAAGCTGGGCTCATCGCTATGCCAGTGAACTGTGGCAGGTGCTAGACAAGCGGTACATTCTCTATGGTGAATGGCTCTATGCTAAGCACACCATTTTCTATACGGACCTGCCCCACTCCTTCCTGGAATTTGATGTGTACGATAAAGACAGGGATGTGTTTCTTAGCACCCAGCGGCGCAGGACCTTTCTTGCAGCACTGCCCTTTGTTGTCTCAGTCAACGTGCTCTATGAAGGGCAGGTCAATGGTGCATCGCAGCTTGTTGCTCTGATTGGTCCATCGCACTGTATCAGCGAGAGGCACAGAGAGCGTCTGCGTACACTCTGCCAGGAAAGGGGACTCAATGTTGCTCAGGTGCTCAAGGAGACCGATTCGAGCGGCTTGATGGAGGGTCTCTATGTGAAGGTAGAGGAGGATGGCATGGTGCAGGAGCGCTATAAGTACGTACGCCAAAGCTTTCTGCAAACGGTCTTTGACTCTGAGAGCCACTGGATGGATCGCCCCCTGCTGCCTAATTGTCTCAAGCCTGGTACGGTACTCTTTATAACGCTCAGATAGAATGTGGTGGGAGAACAATGCAACAGAAGACAACACGGTCATGGACTTTTCCCTCCTGTCCCACGCCTGCAGCTTGGCATGTAGATTGGGAGGGGATAGAGCGCCAGTTTTCCTGGATACGTGCTCTGGCTGGGGTACAACAGGATCCTTTC
>Ga0193728_1000565_pt1 | contig 18059 bp, 17 predicted proteins | sample U1c1metaG_FD_143037 | JGI IMG/M metagenome (GOLD analysis project Ga0193728, IMG submission 143037) | Soil microbial communities from a riparian zone of the East river system, Colorado, United States - U1c1 | ecosystem: Environmental > Terrestrial > Soil > Riparian zone | place: USA: East River...
GGAGCGGTCGGGATCGGCCTGTTCGACGGAAAAGGCTACGGACCGGGAGATCGACCCCCAGCCAATGTGCAAGTGTACGGGAACAAAATTTCGAACGTCGGGCTCTGGTCTAAAGCCGGTCCAGCCCGCAGCGTTCCTATATTTGTCGATGAGCATGCCACCGGCGTCACTGTTCACGACAATCAAATTCGCTAATCGTGGTGAACTCATTTCACCGCGCGACCATTACGTCTAGTCGCGCTTTTGCCGCAACGATTGTCGGGGCAGATAGAAGATCCCGATCAATAGTTTCGTAGTACCGGTAATTGGCGGCCACGTAATCGTTTAGGGAGATCAGGCGTGCTTCCCCGGGGGGAAGCCGATGGGCGCTCTTCAGGAACTCATTCGACCCGGCCACGCCAAGTCGCTTCGCCAACGGGGGATAAACAGGAATAATGAATCCATTTGCCAACGGATCGTCCGGCGGATCGGTCAAGACTAGCTCTTCGGATATAAGGCCGGCAGCCAGCAATTCCAATCGAGAGATTTCCGCGAGCACTCGAATGTGCGGATGATTGAGGGTATACATGAAACTGCCGGTGTTCATCCAGCGTTCAAAGGCAGCGCCGAGGTCGAAGCCAACCTGGCTCCATCTATCGAGAAATGCGGACTTTGCGGCCGCAAATCCTTGCAGATATCCTAACTCGTGAAATACCAAGCCGTTGAACAGCTCCGGAACCCGTTCGCATGGGATGTCGAGAAGATAGCAAGCTGCAACCAACTTCGAGTGATAATCCGATAAGGCCGCCGGAACAACGCTACCGTCCATACGGAAAACGTAGGTGGAGTCCGGATGAAACCCTGGAAATGCCACCGTTGGAATGAACAAGGCATTGATGCCTCGCTCGCGCAGCCTGGAACTGGCGAGCGGACCTTGGCTGTCGTTGTCAGGCAACTGACTGAAGACCGATTCATAGCCCGAGAGCAACTCGGCAAGGGCCTCCCTCGTGATTACAGGACCAACCCCGACGTGCCAGGTCTGCACTTCCGCGCGCGGCATCAGAGCTCGGGCGGCCGCCGCGAGTGAATCTACCTGACAACCACCGATGAACGCAATTTTTGTCGACTCTTTGCCCACTACGTTGAGATATTCACGACAATCTGTTCCTCGTCACATATGACGCCCTCTATTTCGGCATAAAACTCTGCGGAAGCCGGCAAGGATTCATCGATATGCGGAGATGCAACGCTTGTGGCTCCCGTCTCCAGCGACGTATTCCGCAGATAATGTTTTCCGAAAACGGACATCACGTACGCAACGCCCTCTGGCCGGACCTCGCGCAAATCGTCGGCAAAAAACTGTGCCCTGGCCTGCGGGCCGGTGATCATTTCGTAGGAAGGGAAGTAGGATACGGCAGCAAATTTACTGGCCACAATCTCCGCGACGACCCGCAATGCGGATTTGCTGTAGGTATTTGCCACGAGAACATGCTCGTCCTCGTAGGTGGCCACTAGCGCCACAGGGCTTACCGTAAGGATGACCGAACAGCCCGAATTCACCTTTCTGAGATTTTTAATGAATTGCGATAGGTCCTCCGCCATCTCGAACACCGAGAAATTGCGGAAAGAATACGATGCTTCCTGGTTTACTGAGCTGACGGTCCCAGGGGCGAGGGGCACAACGGCACCATCCGCATCTGCAACCCACGCTTCGGTGAGGCCCAGGGTGAAAATGAATACGTCGCTTTCTTCGAAAACGCGCCGCACTGCCTCAAGATGACTGGCTTGGTCGATCAATAAGTGATCTAGTGTCGCGAATCCACCGGACTGAATCCGCGGTCTGAAAGGATCCATTAGCCGGCCGTCATCTCGGACCCAGGATTTGTGTTTCGGCGCATATAATCCGTACGCGCGCAACATCAATTGCCACAGCTGGCGGACCGTATAGATGTTGCCGTAGCGCGCCGAAAACGTACCGTAGTTCTCGTCTTGACAGAATTCATGTGTCACCCGGTTCTCGGGGACAAAATAGTTAAACCCCATCCCAGATAAATGCCGCGCAATGTGCTGCGCAAAGCAGCTTCCGGCAGTAGCTACACTTGCGGTTTTCGAAATTGTGAATGGCACGTGTGTGACCGGGTCGACAGCCGTCGCGGCCCGGCCCGGCAGGCTGCGCCGCCAAAACTGGTAATCTGGTTTTCCGTCATACGGATTTTTCATGATGTCGCCCGCTACAAATCTCAGGGAATATTACGCCAAATCACCTGCCTGTGATCATCCTCTCAGCCCGCGTTCGACAGGAAGTTTCAGTTTCCCCCCGATCAAGCCGGCGGTCACGCCGATGGCTGCGATCAGTTGACGGGCGATAAGCACCGTCCGAATTGAACTGCAGGTCGTCGGCGCGCCGGCGATCCGGCAAGTGGCTGCGATGGCGAACCAGAAAATGGCGAAATCCCAGAGCACTTTGTCGGCGCAATTCGATCGATTTCTGTGGCTATCCACCATCGGCGTTACTCAGTGACGTGACGACAGATCCGGCATTTCAAAGGTCCGCAGACGATGCTGTGCACATGTCGGAGCGATACCGGCACTTGTGTTTGCAGAGACACTTCTGCCGTTGATGGGGAGTTAAACGGCAATCACCTCGGCAGTTCAGCCGAGTAATGGGACGTCGTATAAGAGCGTTTATCCTTGTGATAGCGCACCGAGCTAATTCCGGCGGCGTTGAACATGTTGATCGCGCAGCGTCGACCCTCCGCGGTGATCCATCATTCGGATCAAAATTGCAAATACATAAGGTATGCGTTCGGCAAGCGCTGCCGAGAGGCCGGCGTCATCTCGTCGATCGGATCGCTGGGGGATGCGTACCACAACGCGATGGCGGAGAACTTTACGCCTCGCTCGCGTGAACTGCCGAATAGTCGACGGTTCAAGGACGAAGATGGCGGCGTATGAGTACTGGTTCGCATATTCGTTCGCTAAGACATCTGATTGTAATTTCTGCAACGGCGGCCTCAGATGGGCTGTGAAGGCGATGCTACAACAGCCGGAGAACGAGAACCGCCTGGCGACATGCTTGCCGCATGCACAGCGGAATTGACGATCTTTTCTAACGCGAGGTTTATGCAATGTACACACGGTCAATTCCGCGCACCCTGATCAATGGGATTTTGGCGTGCACTTGCGCCCTCGCGTCCACGGCCGTCTTCGCGTCCGCGACTACGATCAACGCGTCCTACGGAACCGGCGGTGTGTCGGCGCCCTCGCCGGCGCCGAGCTATTCGATCGGGAACGCCGCCGATCACAACGACTCGGCCCACGGAGCGTATTCGCTCATAAACGCGGCAGACACCCACAACGGCGGCACGCCCGGGGTCTACAGCATCGTGCGCAGAACTGCGACAGGGGCATTGGACACCAATTTTGGCGTCGGTGGCATCATCGGTTCGTTTCCCAATAACTCGGGCACCGGCATTTATCAATGGTCGACGCTGTGCATCGACCCTTCGACGCACTATATCGTGGTCACCGGCAACGATGGGAACGGACATTTTGTTGCTGAACGGCTTGTCCCGCAAAGTACTTCTGCGACGTTGGATCCGACCTTCAATCCGTCCGGCGCCGTGCCGGGCGTGGTCGTCACGCCGCAACTGAGCTTGGGCGGCGGCAACCCCCATGGGTGCCTTGTCGCCGGGGACGGAACGATATTCGTGGCCGGCAGTAGCGGTACCGGAAACAACAACATCACGACGGCCGGAGTGATTGTCGTCGCCAAGATAAATTCCGACGGCTCGATGGCCGGCACGTTTGGCGTTGGTGGGATGGCGTCGATCGCCGTGACCGACGGTTCCGGAAACCCCTTGATTCCGGAAGTTGGCAATATCGACTTCAACAGTGACCAGAGCGTCAACAACGATTTGATAATCGCCGGGGATACGTATGCGCCCAACACGGACGGCAGCATCACGAGCCCCCTGGTTATGGCGGTCCAACGCTGCGACGGTACACTTGATACGAGTTTCAATGGCACCGGCACTTATTTGAACGCGAGCTTCGACAGCGCTACCTTCAACCAGTCGGTTTATGTCAGGGTTCTTTCGACCGGGTACATCTCGCTTTTGTATATTAATGTGGGGCAGAATCCGCCGCCGTTTGCTGCCGATATAGTAACGATCCCATTTCCGTTCAGCGGCAGCGGGGTAACGACAGCCGGCGCTACAACGATCACATTCCCCACCGGCGTCAACCCCCGTGGAGGCGTCGCCACCAATTCCGATGGTACGTTCGTGATCGGCGGTAACAATTCGAGCACCCAGGAAGTTCTGACGGAATTCGACGGCGACCCGAGCTTCGGCTTCACTGTGGGCATCCCCGCCACCCTAGCCAGCTGTCCAGCCGGCACCCCGGGCATATCGGCGAGTCCCGCGAGCCTGTCGTTCGGCAACCAGGTGGGAGGCACGACGAGTGCCGCGCAGTCGATCACCGTGAAGAACACGGGAACGGCGGCGCTGACGGTGAGTGGCGTGACGCTGACGGGCGCTAACACGCCAGCGTTCGCGATCGCCAGCAATAGCTGTTCGGCCGTGCAGCCGGGCGGCACTTGCGCGATCGGTGTGGTGTTCCATCCGCCCGGTGCGGGGGCGAAGTCGGCTTCCGTGAGTATCGCGAGCAATGGATCAGGCAGTCCGACGACGGTGGCGCTCTCGGGGACCGGTGTGACCGGGCCGCTCGTGTCGCTGAGCCCGACGAGTCTGTCGTTTGGCAGCCAGGCCGGAGGCACGACGAGTGCGGCGCAGACGATCACGGTGCATAACACCGGGACCGCGTCGTTGTCGGTCAGCGGCGCGACACTGACCGGCGCAAATACCGTGGCGTTCTCGATTGCCAGCAACAGCTGTACGGCGGTCGCGGCGGGTGGCTTCTGCAATATCGGTGTGACATTCAATCCGCCCGGATCGGGGGCGAAGTCGGCTTCGTTAAGCATTGCCAGCAATGCGCCCGGCAGTCCGACGCTGGTCGGCCTGTCCGGCACAGGCGTCGCTGGGGGACCGGCGATATCGGTAACCCCGACGAGTCTGTCGTTTGGCAGCCAGGCCGGAGGCACGACGAGTGCGGCGCAGACGATCACGGTGCATAACACCGGGACCACGACGCTGTCGGCAATCGGCTGGCAACTGACCGGCGCAAATACCGTGGCGTTCTCGATTGCCAGCAACAGCTGCTCGGTGCCGCTCGCGGCGGGTGCCACCTGCACAATCGGCGTGACGTTTAATCCACCCGGAGCTGGCGCGAAGTCGGCGAGCGTGAGTATTACGAGCTCGGTTGGTACTCTGACGGTATCGCTATCAGGGACCGGTACTTGACCTGACCTGACGAGGGGAGTCAATCAATTGCTTGCAGACGCATCGCCGGCTTTCGCCTGCTGATTTGGTTCCGTGACGACGGCGCGGATATCGGCGTTGCCAAGCCGGCGGATGATGGTCGAGCGGTCGGCCACACAAATGTACGGCGAGGCCAATTAGCCGGGGCGCGTCGCCGAACCAGCTCTGACGATTCGTCGCAACGTATCAATCGAAACGATCGACTCCGGAACGCTGATCGTGTCGACATTCTGTTTCAGCGACAGATTGGCAGCCACGCCCGTCTGCGTGAAGGTTCCTTCCGTCAGGCAAAACATTTCGCCGCTGACACTCGCATTAGGATAGGCGGCCGATAGAAAAACATCGGAACCGGGCGGAATGGCAAAGGTGCCAACGGCGTCTATGGGGTGCACGCAGCGTCAGATTACCAGACCGCAATCCTGCGGCGCGAGAAGCACATTTCCTACCGATCTGCGCTGAACGCAAAATGGCACATCGGCATCAATCGAACATTGTGTTCATGTGAAATAAGTGGCGCGAATATAGCGCGTTGCGCCATGAAGGTCGAAGTTCTTGACCCGGGTTGACGGTATCATCATCGGTATTCATCGAAGTCAGGATTCGCGCGACCATGGGCATGAGCATTTCTAGGAGTTGATGAGGTTGATCAATGCGTGCAAGGACAAGTTCGCTCGCAGCGTCGGCTTTTACGACAGCGGCCATCAGATCCCAACGCGAGACAAACTCGAAGGCGCTCTTTTTTTGCGTCGGTGGAGTTTCGCGTGACTCTCATTCGTCAGCGTTTGATTGTCGTATTGGGCATGCACCGCAGCGGCACCAGCGCAATGACGCGTGCTCTTCAGGCAATGGGGGTGGAGCTTGGATCGCGCCTTATGCCGCCCGTCGAAGGCGTCAATGACAAGGGATTTTGGGAGGATCTTGATCTAAACGCGTTGAACATCGAGATGCTGGGTGCGCTCAATAGGGATTGGCATTACCTAGCGCCGCTTGCGGAGAACTTTGTCGAATTGCTGTGCGGGAAAGGCTTCCTGTCAAGAGCCGAAGAATTGCTTCGTCTGAAGATCGGGCTGTCTCCTATCTTTGGATTTAAGGATCCGCGCGTCACCATGTTGCTCCCGTTCTGGCAGCGCGTCTTCGCTCTTTGTGACATCGACATCAGTTACGTACTTGCATTACGTAACCCCGTCAGCGTTGCCAAGTCCCTGGCGCGTCGTGAACATTTTGAATTTCGTAAAAGCACACTGCTTTGGCTGGGTCACGTGCTTTCCATGATGCGGTGCACGATGGGCGCGCAACTCCGGATTCTTGTTGACTACGACCGCCTCGTGCAGCTTCCCAGGGGCGAACTGCAACGCGTGGCCGACCGGCTCAATCTGGTGCTGGATCCAGCGGAATTGCAGAAATACGAACGCGACTTCCTCAATATAGAACTGCGGCATTCGATTCACGACGCACAGGATTTATCTGCGGGTGATTTCGCAATGCCATCGGTGATCGAGCTGTACCCTCTGCTGCAGAGCGCGGCATCTGACGCGCTCGATATAGACGCACCTGTGTTGACCAGGCAAGTGAACGATGCCAGCGTCGAATTCGCCCGCGATCAGTACTACCTGTCGCAGATGGATGTTCTGTATCAGCGATCGCAGTCGGCTTCGCGGGAGGTGTCCGATCGCGATGCACAAAACAGCGCATTGAAGCGGGCGATCGAGGAGACCCGCGAGCAGACGCACGAGACACAGGAGTCTGCAAGCGCTGCGCCATACGATACTTGTACGAGCCGCGAAGATATTCGCCGCGGTCCTGAGGCCGCAGAGGATCTGCCCCTCCACGATCGTGTGCTCGTGACTGCACCGTACCGCGCCGAAACAAATTCTACGTTATCTAAAAAAGCGTGTTCTCTGGATATATTTAGACCTGGCGTCATCGCTTCCATCCAGCCCGATGTGGTCCTTGAATTTTTCGATAGTTTGCCGTCTTGGACCGAATGGTTTCTCCGCAATCAATGGGTGATTGGCCACTATCGCATTCAGGAAGCGGCAACATATGCAAAACAGCATGGGATCGCGAGCATTTTCCTTGGGCCGGTGCAAAACGCCGACATTTCGGTCGTAGAGACCGGAAACAGGCGCACCGTTTTCGCGAAGCAACTGTGGAATCGTCAGCGGGGAATGCTCGATTTAATCGCCGCGCTTACTGTTACTGCAGATAAGCATTCTGTACGAATATTCGGAGCGGAGGCGCTTTCGACGTGGGCGCTCGCAATGCGCGGCCGGTATCCGAGGTACATTGGTAGTCAATATTTGCCTGGCCCGATTGGTGACAAGTTCCTTTTCCCCGTTGTCAGTCAGGATTTGCGCTGCCTAACTTATCCCGATGCATCCTTCGACGTTGTTGCGTCCCAGGATGTCTTGGGGCACGTGCCGAATCTACCTCGGTGTTTGACGGAAATGCTGCGGGTGCTCCGGCCGGGAGGGCTAATGCTGTCGACATTTCCGTTTCTTTACTTTTCGCAGGACTCACAAATTAAGGCGCGGCTTGTCGAAGGTCAGATCGAACATCTTGTAGAAGACCCAGAAATTCACGTGAGTCCACTTGGTACGGAGGGTGCGCTGGTGTTTCAACTGCCTGGTTGGGACATGATTGAAATGGCGAAGGATTGCGGGTATGCCGATGCACGGTTTATCTTTTATTACACTAAAATAGGTGGAATTTTTGGTGAGGATATTGCTGGGTACTGGTTCTTTGTTGCCCAGCGATAAACACGTACGCAAAGACTTCGACATGAATACCCTCGCCTTCGGAAAGAAGCTGACATATTTTTTTCGACAGCAGCACGCGACGGCCGGAAATCCGCTAAAAAGTGCGCCCAAACTATAGTGGACAGGTCACGGATGAGGGTGTTTCCAATGGTCGCAGAAACACAGTTGCGAGTCGGATGAAGTGCAGGCCGATCTCAGCGCTTCAAGCTCAATCTCTCCCATAAAATATCGCTAAAGACAGTTTCACCTGGGAGGGAAACGACATGATGATCTAAGCCGTTATGGCGCTTCCAAAATCGCGTCCGAGGCAGGCCGTCTTCCGCGATAATTGGGAAGAAATCATCAACAAACGCAAATCCCAAAGTGCTGGTCTTTTTCTCTATCAGTGTATTGTAGGTCGCGTGAAGTTTGACGCGGGTTCCCCAGTCGGGATGCGTCATTAGTCTAAGTGCCTCCTTCAGATCTTCTCTGACCACACCTTCTCGCTGTGCAATGTCCTCATTGAAATAACCATTTAGGATAGCCTCATCCGATAGCACAGGCGGAAAGATACTGACGACATCCACACTAGTTCGGCTGTATTCTGGCACGACTCGTTCTAGATATTCGCTGTAGGCCGTTGTGGATTGTTCGAAGAATGCCTCGTAATCGTTGATTTTGAAACCGAGTACTTTGTCCCGCGCCCTCTTAAAATTAATAACGAACTCCGAATCGACTTGACCGAATTTGAATAACACTGGAATTGACTTGAGCTCGGCGCTTGATCGAAGGCTTTCCAAAGTGTTTGCGATCATTGGACCATATTGAGAAACTGATTTCGGATTTCCCAGTCCTAACGCGGATCCGCCTGTGCAGAGCAATACAAACGGCACAACGGTAAAGCCGTCTCGCGCAAATGGGGGGCCATACGCCTGAATGTGACTATCTCCGATGACGATCACGGGACGGAAATTCAATTCTGTCCACGCCGAGTACTGTTTTAGTGCCGTTAAAAGACCATGCTGCTTGATGGAGCTGTTTACTGCCGCCCGAAGCATCGCGCATGCAACATTGTGCAAGGGAGATCCGCATGTTTCCTGCCAGAGTTCAGTGAATCCTCCTCTAACCAGGTCAATCTGGAAATTACGACCCTCGTCAGCTCCGTATTTTATGAAATGTTCGAGAGATTCCACATCCGTCGGGCATGCTTGATCAACGTCTCGGTTGGCGGCTCGATAATTCTCTCCCGAGAATCCGGCAGCCGTCATGAGGCTGGAGACTTGTCGAAATCCCAGTAGCGTCACTGCGTCTGTCATGATCGCGGATGCGGCAAGGTTCGGTATTGCGACTGCCGCTAACGCCGAAAGACCATGCAACCAAACAGTGGCACGCCATCGCCGGCTCGAAACCGCGCATCGATCCTTAGCAGGAGGGGAAAAAGAGACTCACGCAACGACCGCATTCCAGTGGGGCTGACGCGGTGATGTTGTTCGAGAAAGCTGTCGAGATACCCTATGAAGGAGCAATGGCCCTGGGGGTTGGACAAGTCACTGTCCGCCAGATCGTAGAAGTGAGCGTTGCTGTAAAAGTAGCTCTTGCCGAAACCCGCAACATCGGCAGCGGCGATGAGCTCGGTGATCAAGAACGAGTGCTTGTCCTCACCCTGTTTTTCAATCGCGGAGTCGGCGAGAAAATAGATCGAGTCTCGGCAACGGGTGATGCGCTCAAGGTCCGTACGATCGAGCGCAGCTATTGGCCATAGCGGGGAAAGTACAATATCCAGCGCGAGACCCATCATCAAATTACCCTCGCGGCAGGGTTCCTGGATTACCAGCACGCCACCCGGCCGCAGGCGAGCAGCGGCATCACGTAGAAAGCCTCGCCAGTCGCCTACGTGATGGAGGGCGGAGGCAATGGCAATTGCGTCCAGACTGTCGGCGGGCAGGCGAGCCAGATCCTCGCCTGCCAGAGTGGCAAAGACAGTTGTCTGCGCCGACAAGGCGGCCGTATTCATTTTGCGGCGAACCATTTTCAAGAAGGCGGGCGAAGTGTCGGTAATGATCATTTGCACGCCGGGTGCGGCCGCGACAAGGCCAAGCGAGCATGTCCCGCCGCCGGACCCAATTTCGAGCACCGTATGTACCGGCCGCGTGGCGTGACGATTGATGAGCTGCCATGCACCACGGCCGCTACGCAACGAGTCCTCGCGACTCGCACTGCCAATGTGCTCGTCGTACGCTTCCTCGCCCCCTTCGAATTGCTGTGGCGCAGAGATCAGGTGCACACCGTCGACCTGAGGGTAGGCAAAGAGATCAAGGTTGAGTTCGGCTGGCATGGTTTTAGCGGGTTACACGACGATTGCCGGTCCGGTCACCGAGAAAAACAAATAGATGCCCAGCTCTCCCCCATGGTCACTGAATTCGGCATGGAATCGTTGCACACCGCAGCACTGCATCAAAAAAAGTATCTCGTTGACGTTGTAGGGATTCATTTGGATCTCAGGGTCCGCTCCGGCTGCAACCAACTTAGCGGATGCGTCACGCGCTGGCATCGTCGCCGGCGGTGCCGGGGCAATTCCGTGCGTTGATGCGAAGCGGGTCTTCGAATAGGTCAACTGAATGGCGCCAACGCCGCCTGGACGCAAGTGTTGCACGAGTTTCGCGAATAAAGCTCGCCCGCGTTCCACGGGTATGTGTTGAAACACGATGCAAGAGTGAATCAGATCGAACGTACCGTTCAGAGCCGACAGAGAGTCGTCCGAAGCGAGCAGGCTAACGTTGCGCAACTGCTGTTCATCACAATTTCGTCGCGCTTCCTGCAACATGGACGGCGAAACATCCAATCCGATTACGTCGTCTGCAATCCTCGCGAACGGCCCGAGCAATCGCCCGACGCCGCAGCCAAAATCCAGAATAGATCGCGGTGCGAACTCCGGCTCGATATGCTTTCGAATCGTCGACAATATGCCATGGACGTGTAATTCACCCGATTCGAAGAACTCTCGCCTACTTTGCTCGTTAATTTTTGAGCGGCGATATTTTGGATCAGTGATCACACCGAAGTACGGATCTCTACTGCCCCATTCCTCCCAGGCGATGTCGGTACTCGTGTCCGCTTGTTGTTCCGTCATAAAGCCACCAAAGCCTGTGACCGTAAGAAGGACTGCCATTTGGGTACAATTGACGCGTGCGTGTAACGCTGCGCAACGTATGATCCTTTCGTCACCAGCTCCTCACGGCGTGCGGTCAGTGCCGGATCAATTACGGATTGAATGGCATGCGATAGTGCATCCACCGAGTATGGATTAAAAAATTCCGCGGCGTCGGCATACACTTCACGGTGAACCGGAATATCGGATGCAACGACAGGACTGCCGGATTTCATGGCCTCGACTCCGGAAAAATCGAATCCTTCTCCGAAACTTGGACACACAGTCGCCCGCGCATGCCCGTACAAGACGCGCAATTCCGAGGACAAGACTTCTTCGAGAAAGAACGCGTCACCGCGCTCGAGCCACGGCCGAAACTTGCGAACAATACTCTTGTGGTGCCACCCTAAGGAACCCACGATCAACATCTTGAGAGTTGGGAAGCGCTCGACACGGAGCTTTTCCCAAGCGGAAAGTAGCGTTAGATGATTTTTACGAGGTTCGATGGTGGACACCACGAGTAGAAAATCTAACTTTTCCAGATTCGCAACTTGATCGAGAAGTCTTCTTGCAATTGCGGAATCTATGCGCGGCTTGATCCTCATGTTGATCCTTGTGCGTACGATCTCCGGTACTCTGCTCGCCTCCGATGGTTCATCTGTGTAATGCGGCGACACCATGTTGTGGATTGTCACAGATCGTGCTTCCGCCTGCGGGAAAATTGAAATCAGATCTCTGCGCGTCGCGTCCGAAACACAGACAAACCAAGCGCCGCTCTCGACGTTCTTGCGCAATGCACGGTAGTGAAAAGCCTGATGAAAACGGCGGTCTGCGATGGTGTGCGGCATCAACAGTGGAATCGCATCGTGATAACGGATCACCAATTTGGTGGTCCGGGACACGGTCGCCGGATATGGCGTTTCCGCGATCATGACGTCAAATTCCGACGTGTCAAGACGAGGGTATAGGGGATAGCCCATCCTGCGAGTCACGAGCGCACAAATGTGCATAGCGGTCCAGGGAACGCGCGCGATGCGAAAATCAGCGCTCGTTACAAGGTCGAAGTCCTCCGGGGGAAGCGTTCGCGCAAAGAACCGCCGCCAAATGAAATCGCGAAAGTGTCGCGCGTCGAAGCGCGACAATGTTTGACGGCCGCCGAACACATGCTTGAACGCCATTAGGACCGTGTGCGCAGAGGCTTGGACGTACGAATCCCAAGAGCCTTGCTCGATCGCGATCACCACGCGCCCGAGACGGTTTATCTGTTCATCGGTCGATAAGGAACCGAACCTGCCCGCGCCGCGAGGCGGCAAGCCGGGCTTCAACATTCGCTCAGCGCTCTGCAGCAATCCTTCGACGTGCATGTCGTCGAGTGAGGCGAGGCTGCGAAACAACAGACGCGTCGCCTGTGGGATACCCGCGTGTCCGGCGAGTGCGGGACGCAGCTCGAGAAGAATCCGTAGAGACTTGTTCGAGGCCATGGGAACCGCGCTACAGCTCGATCGGCTCGGGCCGCGCCGACATCGTGCCCTGGTAAAAATCGTAAGCCGCTTCAACGCTGGGGAATTGAAGGAGGCGACCCTCGTGCAAAACGCAGGCGTTCTTGCAATATAGTTTGATGACATTGGCGTCGTGCGTCACCAGGATGAAGGCGCGATCTTTGCGCTTGTGAAACAACTCGATGTGGCATCGTTCGTGAAAGCGCGCGTCGCCGACCACCATGGCTTCGTCGATCAGGAAACAGTCGAATTCGATCGCCATCGACAGTGCAAAGGCGAGGCGTGTCAACATCCCGTGTGAGTAATGCAGTACTGGCTCGCGAAAATAGATACCGAGTTCAGTGAATTCCTCGACGAATGGTACCAACGGTTTGTAATCGGCACCGTATACTCGACAGACAAATTTCAAATTGTCGAGACCTGTCAGGTGCGTCTGGAAGGCGCCGCCGAATGCCAATGGCCAGGAAACGCGCATGCCGCGCAGAATGCGGCCCGAGGTGGGACGCTCTGCGCCGCTGATCAGGCGGATCAGTGTCGACTTGCCGGCGCCATTGCGGCCGAGGATGCCGAGGTTTTCACCCCGTCCCAACTGAAAGTTTATGTCGCTGAGCACCTCGCGTGACCCGTGCCGTGTCGCATAGACCTTTGAGAGGTGTTCTATGGCGAGCACTTAAAATTCCACCCGGCGGCTGGCCTGGCGCACGAGGTAAAGGGCTGCGAGCGACATGACGAGGCAACACGACGCCATGTAGCCAACATCGTAATGCGTTGCCACGACATTGCCGAAGTAGCCCTGGCGAAGCATTTCCACGCCGTGCACCATCGGCAATAGCATCACGAATTTTTGCATTCCGACCGGCAGCCATTCGACCATGAAGGCGGCGCCCGACATGGGGAACAGCAGATACGCCGCCGGATGCCACAATCGCTCTACGATTTCTGAGTACGCGGTTCCGGCGCCGATTAGGAGCGCGAGGCTTGCTCCGAACCACGCCAACATGAACCAGCCGCACACGACCAACAGAAGGTCCTCAGGTAGCGGCATCCAGCCGACGAAAGTGAATAAACTGGACAGAACTATGAACGAGCCGGTTGCTCCACCGATCTCCAGCGCGATCCGCGTCAAGAGGACATCGATGACGCGCACGTTCCGATGGAATAGGAGCGATTTGTTCTGCGCGATGGCCCCGCTGGAACGACTTGCGCTGTTGCGCCACATTAGCACCGAGGAGTACCCCGTGACCCCGAACGCAACGATCGGAATCGGCGAGCCACGATGAAGACCTGCCGCCGTCCACAAGGTCGTGACACCAAGTGTGAACATCATGGGCTCGGCGACCAGCCACAGCACGCCGAGATTCTCGCGGCCGAATCGCGTGATGAGCTCACGCATCAGCAACGCGTGCAGAACGCGGAGCTGAATTCTCAATGAGTGCAGAAGCGGCGCTGTGAGTTCGGTTGACATGCCAGGCACCGGCGTTAGTTGGAATGCTCGCGGATGGCGGCGATCAGCAGGCTAACGACACCCCAGGCAATCAGACCAATCAGCAACACCGTGAACATTGAACGGATCCGCCGCGGCTCCATAGCCTTATCCGGTAGGTTGGGCTGCACCAAGCGCTCGAGGTATAGCTGCTGGCGCAGCGCTTCGTTGCGCGCGGTCTCAAGGTCGGCGAGTGCGACCCCCAATTGCTTGTCGGAAAATACCGACTCGAGGGTCAGTCGTTCGAAATCCGGCGCGCGGGCGCTGAAAGAACCGTTGGCGCTCGTCACCTTCGCCGCTTCGGTCACGATGGCGTGGCGCAGAGTGTCGGCGCGGCTTTCGAGCCCGGAGATCTGCGGATTGTTGGGGGACAATTTCCTCACCTGGGCCAACTGCGCCTCGGTGGCTATCAGCTCTTCCTGTATCTTGGCGACGCTTTCCAACTGGATCGCGGCCTGCTTGTCCGGTTCAAAGACTTCGTGCTTGCTGCGGTATTGAAACAGCGCCACGGCCGCGGCCGTGGCCTTGTCGGTGGCGAGCTTCACTTCATCCTCGGCATAGCGGATAAGATCGCGGCGGCTGCGATCATTCAGTGTGTTCACCAAGCTTTCGCTCATTTGCAACAGTTGGTCATTGATTCGCTCTGCATCCTGCGCGGTGAACGCCCGCACTGTCAGTATCGAGATCGATGTGGAGGGATCATATTCAATGCCCACGTGCTTGCCGTAGTAGCGGTAGAACTCCTCGAAGCTTTCGTCCCGAGCCAGACCGGGGAAGCGGTTGATCGGATCAACTCGCTTGCTGGTGAAAATCTTGCGCACCCCAAGCTTCGCGTCCAATTCGTGCAGCGCGTCCCGCGACAGAATGTAGTCATGTACCGAATAGGTATCGTCTTGGGAATGGGTGAGTCCGCTGCCTTGCAGGATTTGGCCGAACAAGCCGCTTTGCGCCTGGTGTTGCGGGCTGCGTACCAGGAAGCGGGATTCGGAGATGAAAACATCCGAGGCAAACAATCCATAGTAAAGAATCGCCGCGCACGTGGGCACGATGACCGTCAGTACCAGTGTGAGGTGCCTTTTGAGCCAGCGTGCCATGCGAGGGGTGCCTACAAAACACCTGACTGAACGCCCGTGAGCACGGGGTAAGCCAGCGTGAAGATCAGATTTAGGAATTTCTGCAGCTCCGCTGCGGGCGCGTTCGACACGTACAGCACGTCCCTGTCCCTCATCGGGAAACTCTGAATCCAAAACAGGCTGCGCGGGTCCTTGAGATCCACCCTGTAGACGACTGGGACCAGACCCTGAGCCGTCGTTGTCGCCACGTCTGCGCCCTGTCCGCCTGCCGCCTCCGTACTTTTCTTTTCGAGCCGGAACACGAACACGCCACTGGGATTCGAGCGCGAATCGATGAGTGCCCCGGAGCGGGCCAGCGCCTGCGCCAGCGAAATGCCTTGAGTCTCGAAATTGATTTCGTCGTTCTTGCCCGTGGCACCGAGCGCCGTGAAGCTCAAGGGTTGGAACAGCGCCGTGATCACGTCGCCCGACTGCAGCGAGACATTTTGCTTAGGATCCTGAATGATGGTTTCGAGCGGCAATGCATACACACCGGCGCCGCGCGTGATCTGGATCGTCGTCTTGCTGACCGGTTGCTTGACGCCGGCCGCGACCGCGAGCGCATCGAGCAGGCGCTCATGGGCGGCGGTCAGGGGAACGCGGGTGCTTAAGGTCACTTCGCCCACCACGGTAACCGTGGAGGAGAGATTGCGCGTCAACAGCACCAGCACCTCAGGCTGATTGGCCTTCTTCGCCAGGCGCTGTTTGATCTCCGCCGCAATGTCGGGCAGCGTCTTGCCGGCCGCCGGAATGCGGCCGGCGAACGGTACGGTGATGCATCCCTCTCCATCGACGGGTTGTTCGGGCAGCGTGGTCGGAAGCGAGGGCGTCGACATCGCTGTGGGATTGATCTGCGCGCTGCCGAACAGGGTGGCGGGCGTGGCCTCCCAAATGGTGACCGCCAGAAAATCACCCGCGCCGATCGGCTGCAGCTGATCGGGACGGCTGCTCAAGACCTCCGAAAACAGATGCCGGGAGCGCTGCGCCGTCAGCCGCTGGGTGACTTCCTCGTTCACGTCAATGAGCTGGATCGGCGGCAATGGTCGCTTGTCCGCAGAATGTTCGATATCTCTGCGGCTGGGACCGATGGACGAGAAGAAAGGAGCGCAGCCGGCAAGCATAATGGCGCAGAGCGCCAGGCAGGCTAACTTGGTCGTTAATTGCATTACGTCGCTTCGCGCGGCTCCTAGCTTATGTTCAATGGGATGGTAGCAAGCGCGCAGGCCGGCCGTGCATCAATCATTCTAAGACGTGCGCGGGCGCACAATTTGACGTGTCATGGAGCGCGAGATAACTTCTCCAGCGTCCGAAATTAGGCAATGTCCAGCGGCGAGATCGATGACGTTGATCGCAAGCAACGTCAGCCCGAAATGTAGATCATCCAATAATTATGTGACACACGTCGTGGCTGAGGTCTGAATAGTGATGTAGGCGTTCACGGTGTATCTGAGAGATCGTAGTAAAAGCTGGAATAGTGCAGTCGTTCCGCTGAGCGCACCACCGCACGCTGCGGAGCGTGACTGAAATAGTGCGGTCGGCGCCCCGCCGGGCAGAAATGGCCTACAAGGCTCTGCCGAGTCAGCGTCGGATCGACAATCGGCCTGCCGCCATGTGCGAGATCGGCGTGCCAGATAAGCACATCCCCTCGCCGGGCGAGGAAACTCTCAACAGATAAGCCGCAACGCTCTGTTTCCGTGTAGAGCCAGCGCGCCCATTCCTGGTGCTTGTCATTGCCGTCTTCATCCGGGCTCCAGTACTTCTTGCCGTTGAAATCGAAATCGTCGAACCGGTGGCTGCCAGGTACATAAATCAGTTCGCCTGCCCCAGGTTTAACATCCTCCAGCGCTATCCAGCACGCTGCAAACTCCAGCGGCCGATCCACAACTACATACGCGGTGTCCTGGTGCAGGCCTTGCTCGGATCCCTGATCGAAGCTAAGACTTTGGAAAAGCAGCGGGTCTTGGTCGAAGATCGAGGTCAGGAAATCAATTAGGAACGACGAAGCGAATAACCGCCGCGCCTCAGGCATTACTGCAAACGCATCGACGATTCGGGTGCCGCGCCGGTCCAGTCCCGCGGAGACGGGTGACGGCTGTTGAGCCCCCGGCAACTGGTAGAGCAGGTGCTCGTTTCCCTGGCGGAAGCTCCGGGCAATATCGTCTTGGAAGGCATCTATGGCCGCTGCTTCGGCGCCTCCACGCAGGATGACGAAGCCGTTGCGCACGAATTCAGGGATTAGCGCACCCGTAGCGGGACCGATACGGCCATCTCGCAAGCGAGCATCGAGTTCTACCTGCCAATCGCTCCTGTCGATCCAGAGACCACCGAAGCGCGAATGGAATCGCGCACTGTTCGAAAGAGGTTCAGATGACACACGTGCTCCCTTTTTGCGAAACAGGAAAGGTACCATGTAGCAATAAGGCCGGCTGTCGCGAGTGCTCTTAATTAAGGCGTTCAGCCGGGGCCGATAGTCAAGGCCCACGAGTGGGCGGCGGGTCTTCCGCGGCGAGCGCGCGGGCGTCGCCGACCGCGGCGGTGCCGATCGCGGTCAGTCCCGCCAGCGACAACAAGGCGATGAAAAAGTCATGAATGGTGATCGCGCCGGCGCCGGGCACCGGCGGCAGCCAGGTCAGGTCCACAACCCCTACCGCGATGGTCAACACATTGCCCAGTAGCAGCAGTGCTCTTATTTCGGTCGGCCCGAAATAAAAATATGTGA
>Ga0193728_1000566_pt1 | contig 18055 bp, 14 predicted proteins | sample U1c1metaG_FD_143037 | JGI IMG/M metagenome (GOLD analysis project Ga0193728, IMG submission 143037) | Soil microbial communities from a riparian zone of the East river system, Colorado, United States - U1c1 | ecosystem: Environmental > Terrestrial > Soil > Riparian zone | place: USA: East River...
CCAGGTCGCCGTTGCGGAGGGCCGCCTGAGCCTGCGCGTAGTCGGCCTGCGCCTCCTGCAGGTCCCGCTGCAGGGTGCTCTGCTGGCCGGACGGGGGCGGCTGGCCGGGCGCGGCGCCGCCGGTGCCGAACGCCTGGGCCAGCGACGCGGCCAGGGTGGGGGCATAGCCGACCGAGCCGTTGTAGTAGGTGAAGACGCGCTTGAGCGCCGGGTAGGCGCCCGCGGCGCCGTCGGCGTCGGCGGAGACGTAGACCGGCTGGGCGTAGAACAGGCCGCCGCCCAGCGGCAGCGTGATCAGGTTGCCGAAGGTGACCTGCGAGCCGCCCTTGCGCAGCTGCGTGAGCTCGATGGACGCGGCCGGGTCGGACTGGAAGTCGTTGTTCACCTGCTCGGGGCCGGCCACCCCGGTGTTCTGCGGGAGCTGCAGGATCTGCAGCTGGCCGTAGCCGGGGCTGAGCGGGTTGCTGTTCACCGAGAGGAACGCGGCCATGTTGGGCCGGCCGCGCTGCGTGAGGGATGTGACCAGGGAGAACTCAGGACCGGCAGAGCCGGGCATGGTCAGCGTCAGGTAGTACGGCGGCTGGCTGCGGGGTCCGGGCGGCCCGCTGGCCGGGTCGCTGGGCACGGACCAGAAGTCCTGGCCGGCGTAGAAGTCCGCGGCGTTGGTCTCGTGGAACTGGGTCAGGACCTGGCGCTGCAGCCCGAACAGGGCCTCGGGATAGCGCAGGTGGGCCAGCAGGCCGGGCGGGATCGCGCTGGTCGGCTTGACCAGGCCGGGGAAGGCCTTCTTCCAGGCGCTCAGCACGGGGTCGCGGCCGCCCCACTGATACACGGCGACCTGGCCGGTATAGGCGTTGACGACCGCCTTGACCGAGTTGCGGACGTAGTTCGCCTGGCCGCCGGCGCCTGCGGCGGCCCCGTCCGGGGCGTAGGTGTCCGTGGTCGACTGCTGCAGCCCGAGGCGCTGGGAGTACGGGTAGTTGTCCGAGGTGGTGTAGCCGTCGACGACCCAGTAGACCTGACCGCCGGTGACGACCGGGTAGGCATCGCTGTCCAGCGTGAGGAACGGCGCCACCTTCTGGACCCGGGCGACCGGGTCGCGGACGTAAAGGATCTTGGACCGGCCGTTGACCGCGCCCGACAGCAGGATGTTCAGCTGGCGGTACTTCACCGCGTACAGCAGCCGGTCCAGCGCCGACCCGACCGGCACGCCGCCGCTGTCGTTGTAGGTGCTGTCGTGCTGGCCGCCGGCGGCGCTGTCCGGGTAGTCGAACTCGTCCTGGCCCCGGCCCCCGGCGATGACGTAGCTGGTCTCCTGCTCGCCGAAGTAGATCCGCGGCTGGAACGAGCCGAGCTGGCCGCCGGGCGGGATGTCGCTCTCGGTGAAGGCCGGGTTGCCGTCGGCCTGGACTGACCCGGCGGCCGCCGCGACGACCCCGTAGCCGTGGGTGTAGACGAGGTGAGTGTTGACCCAGCTGGCCTGGCCGGGCGGCGGCCCGCTCATCTCCCGCACCCCGATGACGGTGTCCAGGGGGGCGACCCCGGACGGCGACAGGTACCGGTCAATGTCCAGCACGGGCGCGAAATGGTAATAGCTCTTGACCTGCTGGAGCTGCTGGAACGCCGGGGAGATGACGCCGGGGTCGGACAGCCGCAGGTCCGGGGCGGCGGCCGCCACGGCGGCCAGCTGCGAGGTGGGCTGCGTGGACGTGCCGGAGTACGGCTTCACCTGGACGCCGCTGACCCCCCAGGCCGTCCGGGTGCTGGCGATCTCCTTCTTCAGGAACGGGCTCTCCTTGGCCAGCTCGTTCGGCTTCACCACGAACTGCTGGATGATGGCCGGGTACACGCCCCCGAGGATGATCGCCGACAGGACGAGCAGGCCGAGCCCGATGGCGGGCAGCATCGAGCGGCGGCGGGCGGCGCCGATCAGGAACAGGGCGCCGCAGATGACGGCGATCACGGCCAGCACGGTCTTGGCCGGCAGGATGGCGTTGACGTCGGTGTAGGACGCGCCGGTCCGCACGACGCCGCGCTGGGAGAAGTCGATGGCGTACCGGTCCACCCAGTAGGCCGCGGCCTTGAGCAGGACGAACAGGCCGGCCAGCACGAACAGCTGGGTGCGGGCCGCGTCGCTGGCCCGCTCGCCGCGGCGCTGTGGCACCAGCCCCCCGTACAGGTAGTGCGCCGCGGTCGCCACCACCAGCGACAGCAGCACCGCGGCGAACAGGTACGACAGCACGAGCCGGATGAACGGGTAGTCGAAGACGAAGAAGGAAACGTCCAGGTGGAACTGCGGGTCGGTGCGCCCGAACGAGGTCCGGTTGGCGAACAGCAGCCAGGTCCGCCAGCTGCCCGCGGCGCTGAGCCCGGCGATCAGCCCGATCAGGCCGAGCAGTACGGCCAGCACGGGCCGCCGGCGGCTGTCCACGAGCAGCCGGTAGGCCTCCGGGCCGGTCGGGCGCGGCCCGGCCGCCGAGTCGGCCGGGCGCATCCGGTACGCGATCCAGGCGTTGAAGCCGACCACGATCATCATGAACAGGGCGGCGATGAGGAACAGGACCCATTTCGTCCCGAAGGTCACCGCGAAGGTCTGGGTGTGGTTCACCGACTGGAACCACAGCAGGTCCGTCCACAGCCCGGCGACGACGCAGATCGCGACGATCAGCCCGATGATCAGGGCCGCGGCCGGGATCAGCCGCCGCGGCCAGCGGGCCAGCACGGCCGGCCGGCCGGCCGGCCGCTGGTGCCCAGGAGCACGGAATGCCACGTACTCCCCCTCTGCTCGACTGCGCCGCCGACGGCCCGGTGTGGCCTGCCCCAGTGGGCAAACTCAGTGGGCAAACTGCTGTGGGCAAACTTACCGGCAGAACCAGCAGTTCCCGCCCGTATCCGCGGTCCCCTCAGCAGATCAGCAGGATGGGACGGGCTTGCCCTGACGCAGCGCGTTCAGGGCGGTAACGGCCCCGTTCAGGGTGCTCACCTTGATGACCCGCAGGCCGGCGGGCACGGCCCCGGCCGTGTCGGCGCAGTTGGCCGCCGGGGCGAGGAACACCGTGGCCCCCGCGTCCCGGGCGCCGGCCATCTTCTGCTGGATCCCGCCGATCGGGTCGACCTTGCCGCTGGCCTCGATCTCCCCGGTGCCGGCGACGAACCGGCCGCCGGTCAGGTCGGCCGGGGTGATCTTGTCGATGATGCCGAGCGCGAACATCATGCCGGCACTCGGGCCGCCGATGTTGCCGATGCTGATCGCGACCTTGAACGGGAACACGAAGCTCTCGGCCACCTGGACGCCCACGACGGGCGTCCCGCTGACGTTCACCGTGCGCAGCCGGAAGGTCTGGGACTGGCCGTGCCGGCTGACCGTCAGGGTGACCGGGGCGCCGGGGCGGCGCGCCCGGATCAGGGCGGCGGCGTCGTGGTGGCAGTTCACCGCGGTGCCGTCCACGGCCGTGATGACATCGCCGGTCCGCAGCACGCCCGCGGCGGGCTTGCCCTTCGCGACGCCCTGGACGGTGTCGACCGTCTTGAAGGTGATGTTCACCTGGCACAGGGCGGCCGCCTGCGCGGCCTGCTGGGAGCTGGTCATCTGCAGGGTGTCCTGCTGCTGCACCTGCTTCTGCGTCTGGCCGGGAGCGAAGATCTCCTGCTCGGGGACCACGGCGTCGTCGGGAGTCAGCCAGGACCGCAGCGCGGCGAAGACGTTGAAGTGGCTCTGCGGGCCGCCGATGTAGGAAACGGTGACCAGGTTGAGGTGGCCCTTGGTCGCGTAGACCGGGTGCCCGCTGACCCTGATCAGCGGCTTGCCCGACAGCTTGCCCAGGGTGTTCAGGGTCGGGCCGGGGGTGAGCGCGACGTACGGGACGGGCAGGGTCGCGGCCACGATCAGCGCGGCCAGCACCCCGGCCGCCGCGATCAGCAGGGTGATCCCCCGCCGCGACGGCGGCCCCGCCCCCGGCCACGCCAGCCGGGCCAGCCGGCCGGCCAGCCGCCGGCCGGCGCCCGGTCCCGGCGCGCCGTCCCCGCCGGGCGGCAGGCCCGGCTCGCCACCTGGCCCGGGCCCGCTAGGCACTGTTCACCCACTCGCTCTCGCCCTCGGCGAAGTGCTGCTTCTTCCACACCGGCACGCTCGCCTTGAGGTCCTCGATCAGCGCCCGGCAGGCCTTGAAGGCCTCGTCCCGGTGGTCGGCGGCGGCGGCCACCACGACCGCCAGGTCGCCGATGTCCAGGTCGCCGGTGCGGTGCACGGCGGCCAGCGCCCGCACGGAATAGCGCGCCGCCACCTTCTCCGCGACCAGCCGCAGCTGCTCCGCCCCCGACGGGTGCGCGCTGTAGGACAGCTCGGCCACGGCGCGGCCGTGGTCATGGTCGCGCACAGTCCCGACGAACAGGGCGATCGCCCCGGCCGCGGGATCAGCCACGGCCGAGCGCACCTCGTCCACCGACAGTGGCTCGGCACGAAACTCGGCCATCCGGATGACAGTCACTCCGTTAAGTTACCGTCCCGCTGCCGGCCGCCAGGACGCCCCCTACGCGTCGCGGCGCCTGCGCCGGGCGTGCCGGACGATGGCGGCGGTGCCGATGACCGCCACCGTGGCGCCGGCCGCGGTGATGGTCGCGTCCTTCTTGGCCAGCCGCCGGCCGGCCACGGCGTGGTGGCCGGCCCGCTGGTCCAGCAGGACGGCGACCGCGGCCGCGTTGTCGTAGCTGGGCCGCCAGCCGGCGGCGCGCAGCGCCCGGCAGTCCACTACCCACGGGTACACCACGAAGTGCAGGTCGTGGACGGGCGCCGGGGTGATGCCCGCACGGTACAGCCGCTGGGCGGTGGCGAAGGTCAGGCCGGCGGGCAGCTCGATCCGCTTCAGCCCGGACAGCTCCTCCAGCTCGCCGGGCTCGAGCCAGCCGTCGCAGCCGACGGCGAAGGCGCCTGTCACCTCCCCGGCCACGGCCAGCTCCAGGGCGGACACCAGGTCGTCGATGTGGCAGAACTGCCAGCGCGGCACGCAGCCCTTGACGGCCAGCAGGCGGGGCGCCTCGAAGTGGCGGGTGATCAGGGTGTCCACGCCCTCGCCGACCAGGGCGGCGGGGCGGACCACGGTGACGGCCATGCCCGGGTGCGCCTTGGCCGAGCGCTGCGCGAGCAGCTCGATCTCCAGCAGGTCCCCGACCACGCTGCCGTCCAGGTCGGCCCCGAGCGGGGCGTCCTCGGGCAGCGGCACCGGGTTGTCGGGCCGGGCTCCGTAGACCATGGCGCTGGTGACCAGCACCACCCGGCCGGCCGCGCCGGCGGCCGCGGCGGTCAGCACCGTCTGCGCGCCGCGGACGTTGAAGGCCCGGCGGGTCTTCTGGTCGGAGTCGGGCGCCAGGTCCAGGTCGGTGTGCACGACGACGTCCACGCCGGCCAGCCGGCCGGCCAGGGCCGGGTCCCGGACGTCGACGACCCGCCAGGTGACGCCGGGGGCCTCGCCCCGGTGATCGTCGATGGCGATCACCCGGCCGACCCGGCCGCCGGCCGCCAGCCGGGCGGCCAGGGCCTGGCCCAGCCCCCGGGCCGCGCCGGTCACGGCGACGACCGGCCGGGCGCCATCTCGTTTCGTATTCCCGGGCCTGGCCTGGTCCGGCAGGTCATTTTCGGGCCCGCCCGGGGCCTCGCTCCCGCTCCGCCCACGGCGAACCTTGCCCTCTCGGTTGCTCACGACCCATCGCTCCCGGGATAGCTTGGCCAACATGGACGTATCCATCCTGCCTGAGAGGCCGCGGAGATGACTGATCCTCCCTTCGGCTTCGGGATGCCGCGCGACCCGGACGAGGGTTCCGGCGGCTCGGGGAACAGCCCGGCCGGCGGGGCTGGCGGCCCGCTCGGCCCGCTCGGCGACCCGCAGCAGCTCGCCGAGGCCCTGCGCCAGTTCGCCGACCTGATGTCCTGGCAAGGCGGCCCCGTTAACTGGGACCTGGCCAAGAACACGGCCCGCCAGACGGTGGCGGCCAAGGGCGACCGCAGCGTGCTCGACAACGAGCGCAGGCAGGTCACCGAGGCCCTCCGCCTGGCCGACCTGTGGCTCGGCGAGGCCACGGAGTTCCCGTCCGGGATCCGGACCGTGGCGGCCTGGAGCCGCTCGGAGTGGGTCGAGGCCACGCTGCCGGTGTGGTCCAAGCTCTGCGACCCGATCGCCAGCCGCGCGGTCGAGGCGATGAGCGGGATGATCAGCGGGGACCCGACCGAGCTGGCCGCGGACCTGCCGCCGGAGATGCGCTCGGCCATGACGGCCATGGGCGGGCTCGGGGCGCTCGGCGGGCTGAGCGACATGATGCGCCGGATCGGCGGCATGATGGTCGGCGGCCAGACCGGCGCGGCCGTCGGCGCGCTGGCCGAGGAGGTCGTCAGCTCCACGGACGTGGGCCTGCCGCTCGGGCCGGCCGGGACGGCCGCCCTGCTGCCGGCCGGCGTGGCCGCGTTCGGGTCGGGCCTGGGGGTCAGCGAGGACGAGGTCCGGCTGTTCCTGGCCCTGCGCGAGGCGGCCCATCACCGGCTGTTCGCGCACGTGCCGTGGCTGCGCGCCCGGCTGCTCGGCGCGGTCGAGGACTACGCCCGGGGCATCAAGGTGGACGCCGAGGCGCTGCGCGAGGCGATGCCGCAGATCGACCCGACCAACCCGGAGGCGCTGAACGAGGCGCTGGCGTCGGGGGCGGGCCTGTTCACGCCGGAGGACACGCCGGAGCAGAAGATCGCGCTGGCCCGGCTGGAGACCATGCTCGCGCTGGTCGAGGGCTGGGTCGCCACAGTCGTCGACGCGGCCGCGGGCAACCGGCTGCCGCAGGCCGGCGCCCTGGCCGAGGCCATCCGGCGGCGCCGGGCGGCGGGCGGGCCCGCGGAGCGGACGTTCGCCACGCTGGTCGGCCTGGAGCTGCGGCCGCGGCGGCTGCGCGAGGCAGCGGCGATCTGGTCGGGACTGACGGCCGAGCGCGGCATGCCGGGCCGGGACGCGGTCTGGGCGCATCCGGACCTGCTGCCGACGGCGGACGACTTCGACGACCCGGACGGGTTCGTCCGGGGGCGGGATGAACTGGACATCTCCGGCCTCGAGGAGACCGGGGAGCCCGGGGAGCCCGGGGAGGGCCAGCCGGAGGGCTCGTGAGCCCGCGGGTTTGGTGATCGCGCCGGGCTTGATCGCGCCGGGCTTGATCGCGCCGGGCTTGATCGCGCCGGGCTGAGGCGGCCGGGGGCGCCAAAGGCCTGCGCGATCATGAAGCGCGGCCCGGTCCTGTCGCCTGCGGGTGCGACGCTGGCGTGGTGAGGCCAGCGCTGAAGGCCGGACTGCTGCCGGTATGGCGGGACCGGGAGACCGTGCAGATCGGGATCGACCCGCGCCGGGCCGTGGCGCTCACCGGGCTGGGCGGCGCGGCCGACGTCCTGCGGCTGCTCGACGGCAGCCGGGACCGGGAGCAGGTCCTCGCCGCCGCCCGCGAGCGGGGCGTTCCCCGGCCGGTGACCGAGCGAATCCTCACGCTGCTCGCGGCGGGCGGCGTGCTCGACGACGTCCCGGCGGCCGCGCTGCGGTCGCTGCCCCAGGAGCAGCGCCGCCGGCTGGCCGCCGAGCTCGCGGCCTGCTCGCTGGCCCGCGGTCACTCGGACGCGGGCGCCACGGCCCTCGCCCGGCGCGACGCCGCGCGGGTCGCGATCCACGGCGAGGGCCGGGTCGCGGCCGCGGTCGCCGACCTCCTGGTCACCTCCGGGGTCGGCCGGGTGACGGTCGGCGACCGCCGGGCCCGGCGCGGCCGCGGCCGCCGGGCGGCGCCGGCCAGGGATATCCGGGGCCGCGCAGCCGACGCCCCGCTGCCGGACCTGGCCATCCTGGTCGGGTTCCCCGCCGTGTCCGCCGGCCAGGGCCGCGACCTGCCCGGCGCGCTCATGCGGTCCGGGGTGGCGCACCTGGCGGTCCGGGCCGAGGAGGCCATCGGGGTGGTCGGCCCGCTCGTCCGGCCCGGGCGGACCGCCTGCCTGCGCTGCCTGGACTTGACCCGGGCCGGGCTCGACCCGGCCTGGCCGCTGATCCTGGCCCAGCTGGCCGGCCGCGCGCCGGACCCGCCCGCATGCGACGCCGCGCTGGCCGCGGCCGTGGCGGCCCAGGCCGCCGCGCAGTCCCTGGCCTGCCTGGACCGCGGGTACGCCGCCCAGCCGGCCGAGAACGGGACCCTCGAGCTGGTCCTGCCCGGCTGGCAGTGGCGGCGCCGGACGTGGCCGCCCCACCCGGTGTGCGGCTGCGCCAGTCACGGTAACCGACAATAGAGGCATGAGTGATCTGCCCCGCCGCGCCGTCACGCGCACGGCCAAGCTGGCCACCCTGCCGGTGGGCCTGGCGGGCCGCACCGCGCTGGGGCTCGGCAAGCGACTCGGCGGCCGGCCGGCCGAGATCGTCGCCCAGGAAATCCAGCAGCGCACCGCCGAGCAGATCTTCCGGGTCCTGGGCGAGCTGAAGGGCGGGGCGCTCAAGCTCGGCCAGGCGCTGTCCATCTTCGAGGCGGCCCTGCCGCCCGAGATCGCCGGCCCGTACCGCGCCACCCTGACCAGGCTGCAGGAGTCGGCGCCGCCGCTGCCGTCCAGCACCGTGCACAAGGTGCTGGCCGGCGACCTCGGACCGGACTGGCGGGATGACTTCGCCGAGTTCGATGACCAGCCGGCCGCTGCGGCCTCCATCGGGCAGGTCCACCGGGCCGTCTGGAACGACGGCCGCGCCGTGGCCGTGAAGATCCAGTACCCCGGCGCCGGGAAGGCCCTGAACAACGACTTCGCCCAGCTGAGCCGCGTCGCCCGGCTGTTCGGGGTGCTGATGCCCGGCCTGGACACCAAGCCCCTGCTGGACGAGCTGCGCGCCCGGGTCGCCGAGGAGCTCGACTACCGGATGGAAGCCGTCTCCCAGCAGGCCTTCGCCGACGCCTTTGCCGGCGACCCGGACATCTACGTGCCGTCGGTGGTCACGGCCACCGACCACACGCTGGTCACCGAGTGGATGGACGGCACGCCGCTGTCCGAGGTCATCTCCGGCGGCACCCAGGAGCAGCGCGACCGGGCGGGCATCCTGCTGGTCCGGTTCCTGTTCTCCGGGCCGGCCCGGGCCGGGCTGCTGCACGGCGACCCGCATCCGGGCAACTTCCGGCTGCTCGACGATGGCCGGCTCGGGGTCCTGGACTTCGGCGCCGTCGACCGGCTGCCGGGCGGCTTCCCGCCGTTCTTCGGCCGGCTGCTCTGGCTCATGCACAGCGACGGCAGCATCGACACGGTCGAGCGCGAGCTGCGGGCGCACGGCTTCCTGCGCGAGGGCGTCAGCGTGGACCTGGACCAGCTGCGGGCCTTCCTCGCGCCGCTGGCCGAGCCGTCCCGGGTGGACACCTTCAAGTTCTCCCGCGAGTGGCTGCGCGGCACCGCCACCCGGGTCACCGACCTGCGGCCGTCCAACGTCAGCCGGCAGCTCAACCTGCCGCCGTCCTACGTGCTGATCCACCGGGTCTCGACGGCCGGCATCGGCGTCTTGTGCCAGCTGGAGTGCGAGGGGCCGTTCCGCGCCGAGGTGCTGGCCTGGATGCCCGGCTACGGCCCGGACCCCGAAACAGGTGACGGCCGGGAGGCCCCCGAGCCTCCCGGCCACCTGCTAGCGAGCTCCGGCGACGCCTAGGCCGGTAAGCGGCCCGTGCTCCGCGATCTGGGACAGCTCGGCGTGCCGCCGGGCCGCCTCGCTCCAGCTCCGGGAGAGCTGGCGCTCGGCGCGCTCGGCCCGCCGCGCGGCCCGGTGGACCCGCCTGAGCCACAGCGCGTGCCGCTGCTCGGCCGCCGTGGTCAGCATGGATTTCTGTCGTTCGTATACCTGCATGCCAGGTTGGCTATACATCGTTGGATCCCACCGTTCTGATTGTTCCGACCCTGATCTCGTTCCGATCCTGATCTGGCGAGCTGCGACTACGCGGCGACCGTGGTCTTCCGCGGGCGTCCCCGCGGCCGCTTGAACGGCACGATCTCGCCCCGCAGGAAGACTTCTCCGCCCCAGACGCCCCACGGCTCGCGCCGCTCGATCGCCCCTGCCAGGCAGGTGAGCCGGGCCGCGCAGCCCAGGCACAGCGACTTGGCGAACTCCAGGTCATCGGGCGACTCGGCGAAGAACAGCTCCGGGTCGTCCCGGCAGGGCAGTTCGAGGTCGGTCCGCACTTCTTCCATGGAGAACGGGTCGCCGGCGGACGCCGGGCTGATCACGTTCTCGGGTACCTGTGCCGCCGGTCCTGCCTCAGGCCGGACCTGGGCCAGCACGGTCTCTTCTAGCTCGGCTTTCTCCAGCACAGCTCCGGTGCCGGGCCACTGCATCGGGTGCCATCCCCTCTCGTTTACATGTCGAGCGTCTCTCACGCCTCTGACAAAACGGTGGCCTTGAAATAGCTAAGGCCGCGGACCCGGTAATCGGGTCCGCGGCCTGAGGGGATCTGGCCGGTCTTGGCTAGACCGGTTCCGGTTCCCTTGCCGGATGCGGACCCAATGCACCCTCGCGGAAAGCGAGGCTGCGGGTCATGTAGTTGGTCGCCTGGCCGATGAGGTGCAGACCGGCCCCGCCCGTGCGGGCATGGGCGCAGGCCTGCCACGTAGCGGCGGCGGACGGCAGATCGGCGGACCGTCGCGCACTGCGGGCGCGCAGAATGGCCGACGCGCCGGCCTGGACGGGCACAGTCAGGAAGGCACGCATGCCGAACCGCGGAAGCGGCGTTATGACGTTCTCGGACTCCGAGAGTTTGATCAGCACGACGGGCACCTCCTTCCCTGTGTTAGGCCAGGCCCCGATCGGACATGGAAGAAACCTTATCGCAACGCGATACGTGGGCAACTCTTTTTTGACCTGCGGTTTTCCGGCAGCTGGGTCCCCCGCTGGGCCCCCGTCAGCCCGCGGCCGGCGGCCGGGTCCGCCGGATCAGCCCCTCCTGCACCACGGACACCACGAGCGTGCCCTCCTCGGTGTACAGCTCGCCGCGCGCCAGGCCCAGGGCGCCGCTGGCGCTCGGCGAGTCCTGCGCGTAGAGCAGCCACCGGTCGGCCCGGAACGGGCGGTGGAACCACATGGCGTGGTCCAGGCTCGCCCCGGTGGCGCTGCCGTCCATGAACGTCTGCCCGGTGGCCAGCAGCACCGAGTCCAGCAGCGTCATGTCGGAGGCGTAGGTCATCAGGCACACGTGCAGCAGCGGATCGTCGGGCAGCTGGCCGTCGGCCCGCAGCCAGACCCGGCTCCGGCTGGTGCGCAGCGCAGGGTCGGCGGCCGCCTCGATGGTCAGCGGGCCGACGTGCCGGACGTCGATCGGGCTGTCCCGGAAGAACTCGGCCGCCTCCGGCCCGAACACCCGCTGGTAGCGCTCGGCGGCCGGCTCCAGCCCCTCGGGCCGCGGCACGTCCGGCATCGGCTCGGCGTGCTCGACGCCAGGCTCGGGCCGGTGGAACGAGGCGGACAGGGTGAAGATCGTCTTTCCGTGCTGGACCACCGACACCCGGCGGGTGGTGAACGACCGGCCGTCCCGGACCCGCTCGACCAGGTAGACCAGCGGGGCGGCCGGGTCGCCGGGCCGGATGAAGTAGGCGTGCAGGGAGTGCACCGGCCGGTCGGCCGGGACCGTGCGCCCCGCCGCGACCAGCGCCTGCCCGGCGACCTGGCCGCCGAAGACGCGCAGCCGCCGCTCGCCCGCCGGGCTCCGCCCGCGGAAGATGTCCAGCTCGATCTGCTCGAGGTCGAGCAGCGCGATCAGGTCATCGAGGGCCTTGCTCATGTTCCTGGCTCACCGCCTGTCATTGCCGGGCCTGTGATCGCGGGACGCCGGACGCCGGACGCCGGGGGTTCGCCGGCGGCCACGGCGGAACCGTACCGGAAACCGAGCCCCGCTCGGGACCGGGACCGCGGCTAGCGCTCGCGGGGCAGGCGGGACTGCAGGCCGGCCAGGAACCGCGACGGCTTCCGCCGCCGGGGCGAGCCGGGCGACCGGGCCAGCGCCCAGGACAGGAACAGCTGCTCGCGCGCCCGGGTCAGGCCGACGTAGAACAGGCGCCGCTCCTCCGCCACGGCCTCGTCGGTCTGGGCGTGGATGATGGGCAGCGTTCCGTCGGTCAGCCCCGGCAGGAACACCGCGGTCCACTCCAGCCCCTTGGCGGCGTGCAGCGACCCGATCGTCACCCCCTGCGCCGTCGGGGCCTGGCCCGACGCGCTGCGCTCGGCCAGCTCCTGGGCCAGGCCGGCCAGCGTGGCCGCCGGGCCGGCGGCAAAGAAGTCATCGGCGATCTGGGCCAGCGCCGCCAGCGACTCCCAGCGCTCCCGGGCCACGCCCCGGCTGGCCGGGGGCTGCGCGGTGAGGCCCAGCCCGGCGAGCACCGGCCGCACCTGGGCGGCCGGATCGTCGCCCGCGGCCGCCGACCGGGCGGCGCCCCGCAGCAGGGTGACCGCCTGGCGCACCTCGGGCCGCTCGAAGAACCGCTCGGCCCCCCGGAGCTGGAACGGCACCCCGGCGTCGGCCAGCGCCTGCTCGAACCCCTGCGTCTGGGCGTTGATCCGGACCAGCACCGCGATCTCGCCGGCCGGCGTCCCGGCCCGGATCAGGGCCGCGGCCTGGCGGGCCACGGCCGCGTACTCGGCCGGCTCGTCGGCGTACTCGGTGAACCGCGGGGTCGGGCCGGCCGGCCGCTCCGCCGTCAGCGGCGCGCCGCCCAGGGCGCCTGCAGCGGAGACCCGGTTGGCCAGCGCGACCACCTGCGGGGTGGACCGGTAGTTGCGGACCAGCCGGATGACCCGCGCGCCGGGGAACTCGGCCGAGAAGCCGGTCAGGTACGCCGGGGTGGCGCCGGTGAACGAGTAGATGGTCTGCCGCGGGTCGCCGACCACGCACAGGTCGTCCCGGTCGCCGAGCCACGCCTCGAGCAGCAGCTTCTGCAGCGGGTTGACGTCCTGGTACTCGTCCACCACGAACGACTGGTACCGGTCCCGCATGGCCGCGGCCGCCGCCGGGTCCTGGGCCAGGATCGCGGCCGTGAGCTCCAGCACCGACTCGAAGTCAACGACATGCCGGTCCCGGCGCAGATCCTCGTAGGCGGCGTAGAGCCGGGCCATCTTCGGCGCCGAGAACGGCCCGGCCCGGCCCGCCTTGGCACTGGCCGCCGCGTAGTCATCCGGCCGGACCTGGGTGACCTTGGCCCACTCCACCTCGGCGGCGGCGTCGCGCAGTTCCGGCAGCCCGGCGGTCAGCCGCAGCCGCTTCGCTGCCTCGGCGACGAGCCCGATCTTGGACTCGATGACCTGCGGGACCGGGCCGCCGACCGCCCCCGGCCAGAAGTGGGTGAGCTGCCGGAGGGCGGCCGAGTGGAACGTCCGCGCCTGCACCCGCTCCAGCCCCGCGCCCGGCACCGCGGTGCCCAGCTGCCGCAGCCGGGCCCGCAGCTCGGCCGCGGCCCGGGTGGTAAAGGTCACAGCCAGGACCCGGGCCGGGTCCACGGCACCGGTGGCCGCGCTGTAGGCGATCCGGTGCGCCACCGCGCGCGTCTTGCCGGTCCCGGCTCCCGCCAGCACGCACACCGGACCCCGGCTGACCAGGGCGACTTCCCGCTGCTCAGGGTCGAGCGAGCCAAGTACGGCATCCGGCCCGTCCAGGGCATCCACTGGCCACCTCCCGCATTCCCGGCGCCATCCTCGCGCATGCCACCGACGACGGCGCGCCCCGCGGAGTTTTCCGTGCTGATCTTGTCCCCCGGCATATAGTCGGCCTCGGCGCCCCGGAGGGAAGCTACCGGCGCCCGGAAGCGTTACTACATGAGCGATTCGTACGGGCAGTCAGTTATGTCACTGCGGAGGGGGAAACCCGATGGCACTGCCGCTCACCATGTACACCACCACGTGGTGCGCTTTCTGCAAGCGGCTCAAGAGCCAGCTGGCACGCGACGGCATCGAGATCTCCGAGGTCAACATCGAGGAGGATCCCGGCGCGGCTGACTACGTCATGTCCGTCAACGGCGGCAACCAGACCGTGCCCACCGTGGTGTTCCCCGACGGCAGCGCCATGACCAACCCGTCCGCGGGTCAGGTCAAGCAGCGGCTGCAAGAGCTCGCGGGCGTCAAGTGACCACCGGCGACGGTCAGTCGCGCCCGGAGGCGGCCGCCGGCGGCGACCTGGCGATCGGCCAGGACGACGCGGAGGCCGTAGTACGGCGGACCAAGGACGGCTGGCGGGTCGGCGGCGACGAGGTGTCCGACCTGACCTCGGCCATGATCCTGGCTGACCTCCTCGCCGCCGAGCAAGGCGGCGCTGATGGCCAGGCGGCAGCGGCCCCCAAGCCGCCGGGCGAGTCCCTGGCCGGCGAGGCCGGCAAGCTGCGCGCCACCGTGAGCCAGCTGGAGCATGCCCTGCTGGCCCGCGTCCGTGTCGAGCAGGCCATCGGCGTGCTGGCCGAGCGGCACCGCATCAAGCCCCGCCAGGCCTTCGAGCAGCTCCGGACCGCTGCCCGGAACCGGGGCCGGAAGGTCATCGACATCGCCAGCGACGTCGTCGCCAGCGCGTCCAACCCGCTGCTGCAGCTCCCCGAGGAGCTGTCCCGGCCGCGGGCGGGGTCCCGCCGGGTCACCCACCAGCCCAACAGCGCCTGAGATTCCGTCACACTGTGTAGCAGGTAGCTGCATAGGGTAACAACGCCGTCGAGGGTCAGCGACGACCCAGGACGGCGGGAGCGTGGACGACGGGGTATCCCCGGGTCGCTTGCTGATCATCGGCGGCGCGGAGGACAGGTGCTGCGGCGCCGGGCTGCTAAAGCGATTTGTCGGGCTCTGCGGCGGCGAGCGGGCCCGCATCGTGCTGGTCACCACCGCGACCGGGCTGCCCGACCAGGTGCGGGCCGAGTACGAGCAGGTCTTCCGCAAGCTCGGCGTCGAGACGATGGGTGAGCTGCGGTTGCGCGGCCGGGCCGACGCCGACGGCGGCGAGGCCGCCGCCGAGCTGTCCGCGGCCACCGGCGTCTTCTTCAGCGGCGGCGACCAGTCCCGGCTGCGCACCCTGGTCGGCTCGCGGACCAGCGAGCTGCTGCGCCGGCGGCTCGCCGACGGCCTGGTCGTGGCCGGGACCAGCGCCGGCGCCACCGCCATGGGCACCACCATGATCCTCGGTGGGCAGGGCCCGGAGGTGTCCGCCGCCGCGGTGCGGACCGGCCCCGGCCTGGGCCTGGTTCCCAAGGCCCTGATCGACATGCACTTCGGCGAGCGCGGGCGGCTGCCGCGGCTGCTGAGCGCGGTGGCCCGCAACCCTGGGCAGCTGGGCGTCGGCATCGACGAGAACACCGCCATCCTGGTCGAGGGGACCGGCTTCGAGGTGCTCGGCACCGGCGTGGCGTCGGTGGTGGACGCCCAGGACGCCACCGTCGTCCACCCGGCCTGGGACTGCGACCCGATCACCTTGTTCGGCGTGCGGCTGCACCTGCTGCCGCACGGCGGCCGGTTCGACTTTGTCACCAGAACCCCCGCTATCGGTCCCGATCATGACCAGTACTGACCTCATGACCGTTGCTGGCCAGCCGGATCCCACCAGATACCGAGTGCGGGAGGAGCCCACGTGCGCTTCATCGGCCTACGGCACCTGAGCGGCCCGAACGTCTTCACCAAGAGCCCGGTCAGCGTCACCCGGCTGGAGCTCGACGACCTCACCGGGCAGGAGACCACCGGGTACCCCGGCTTCGCGACCCGGCTGACCAGCCTGCTGCCGGGCCTGGCCGGCCACCACTGCGCGACCGGCCGCCCCGGCGGGTTCCTCGCCGCGATGGACCGCGGCACGTACTTCGGGCACGTGACCGAGCACGTGGCGCTGGAGCTGTCCAGCATGTGCGGGCGGGAAGTCAGCCTCGGCCGGACCATGTGGGCGGGCGCCGACGGCCGCTACGACGTGATGATGGAATGCCCGGTGGACGAGCCGGCCGAATCCCCGGTGCCCGCCCGCCTCGTCCGGGCCGCCCTCCGGATCACCGAGGACCTCCTGGCCGGGCGGTGCCCGGAGCTGGAGCCCGACCTCACCGACATCACCCACCTGACTGAACGTGAGCGGCTCGGCGTGAGCACCGCCGCGATCGCCGCGGCCGCCCGCCGTCGCGGCCTGCCCGTCCGCCGGGTCGGCCGCCTGAGCATGCTCCAGCTGGGCTACGGGTGCACCCGGCGCCTGGTGTGCGCGGCGCTGACCGAGCAGACGTCAGCGCTCGGGGTCGACATCGCGGCCGACAAGATGCTGGCCAAGCAGGTGCTGGCCGGGGCGGGGATACCGGTGCCCCCGGCCATCGTGGCGGCCAGCGCCGCCGAGGCGCAGGAGGCGCTCGACGCGCTCGGCGAGCCGGTCGTGATAAAGCCGCTGGGCGGCAGCCACGGCCGGTCGGTGACGGTCGGCGTGCGCGCGCCGCATGAGGCGGAGGCGGCCTTCCGCCAGGCCAGCGAGGCCGACTCGCCGGTCCTGGTGGAGAGCTACGTGCCCGGCCACGACTACCGGGTGCTGGTCATCGACGGCCAGGTGGCCGCGGCCGCGCAGCTGCGCCCCGCCGCCGTGACCGGTGACGGCTCGCGCACCATCGCCCAGCTCGTCGAGGAGGCCAACACGGACCCGCGCCGCGGCGACGGGCACGCGCGGGTGCTGACCAGGATCGACCTGGACGACGAGGTGCTGCGCCACCTCGACGCCGCCGGGCTGGACGGCTGCTCGGTGCCCGCCGCCGGCCAGCTGGTGACCCTGCGCCGCAATGCCAACCTGTCCACCGGCGGCACCAGCCGCGACGTCACCGACCTGGTCCACGAGGAGGTGGCCGAGATGTGCCGCCGGGCGGCGGCCGCGGTCGGCCTGGACATCTGCGGCGTCGACGTCCGCCTCGCCGACATCTCCGCCCCCCTGCACGGGCCGGCCGGGCACGGGCCGGCCGGGCACGGGCCGGCCGCCGGCGTGATGCCGCCGGATGCCGCGCAGCCCGGAGCTGTGCAGCGCGGGGCCGTCCCGGTGGGCGCCGTGCAGGCCGGCTCCGGCGCGCCGGGCACGGCCCAGCCCGCCCCGGCCCAGGAGGCGGCGGTGCTGGAGCTGAACGCCAGCCCGGGGCTCCGCATGCACCTGAGCCCGGCCGAGGGCCGGCCGCGCGACGTGGCCGGCGCGATCATCGACCGGCTCTACCCGCCGGAGGCGGCGGTGCGGATCCCGATCATCTCGGTGACCGGTACCAACGGGAAGACGACGACGGTCCGCATGATTGCCCATGTGCTGGGCCAGGCCGGCCTGCGGGTCGGGCTGGCCACCACGGACGGCGTCTACAGCGGCGGCCGCCTCGTCTATGCGGCCGACGCCTCGGGCCCGCTCTCGGCCCAGATGGTGCTGGATGACCCCGGCGTCGAGGCCGCCGTCCTGGAGACCGCGCGGGGCGGGATCATCCGCGGCGGGCTGGGCTACGACCGGGCCGACATCGCCGTGGTGACCAACATCACCGCCGATCACCTCGGCGCCGACGGCGTGAACGACCTGGACGAGCTGATCCATGTCAAGGCCCTGGTGGCCGAGGAGATCCGGGCCGGCGGCACGGTCGTGCTCAACGCCGACGACCCGGCGGCGGCCGGCCTGGCCCAGCGGCCCGGGGTCCGCAGCAATGACCCGGACATCAGGTTCTTCACGCTCGGCGAGGACAACCCGGTAGCGGAGCGGCACAAACAGGCCGGCGGGCTGTGCTACGAGGTCCGCGGCGGTGAGCTCGTCGAGATCGACGGCCCCGAGCAGCGATCGCTGATCAGCCTGGCCGAACTGCCGGGGGCGTTCGGCGGGCGGGCCGCGCACCTGGTCGCGAACGCGCTGGCCGCGGTGGCCGCCTGCCGGGCCGCCGGCGTCAGCGCCAAGGACATCCGGCGCGCCCTGGCCACGTTCACCCCGGTTGAGGCCAATCCCGGCCGCGGCAACCTCTACCGCGCGGGCGACGCCCCGGTCATCGTCGACTACGGCCACAACGCCGCCGCCCTGAACGCCACCGGCGCCATGATCGCCAGCATCTGGGGCGCTG
>Ga0193728_1000567_pt1 | contig 18054 bp, 8 predicted proteins | sample U1c1metaG_FD_143037 | JGI IMG/M metagenome (GOLD analysis project Ga0193728, IMG submission 143037) | Soil microbial communities from a riparian zone of the East river system, Colorado, United States - U1c1 | ecosystem: Environmental > Terrestrial > Soil > Riparian zone | place: USA: East River...
CCCGTCGAACGGATCCGCTTCCTCAACCTTCACGCAGGAAGCCTATTCGGCCTAGACGTTCGGGGAATAACGCCGCGCGGTGGGCCAGGGTGCTCTCGCTCGAGCGGACCAAGTGAGCGAGCCGGAGGGGGGCGGGTTCTTTGTGTGGCCGCGTTCGCTCACCCCGCGCTGGAATGCCGCGAATACTTCCGGGACCGGAAGAAATAAAAGCCCTGCACAACCCCACATTCGACGCCGGAAGAATTCGGAAGAATGGCTTGTTCAAGCGAAAACCGAGCGTCGACGAGGATCGCCAAGCCGGTGTCACACGGCTTGGAATGGCCGTTCCTGAAGACATGCGGCCTGCAAAGCAAGCGGCTGCGGGCGGGGCGTTAGCGGCAGTTCGGATCGAGTCGGCCGCTTCCGTGCCACACATAGACCGAGCAGCTTGACGGCTGGCCCGATGCCTTGCGGAATGTGACCTTCCAGGCGTTTCGGCCGGAGGCCGGGTCGAACTTCTTGAACGCCTGCTTGACGAGCAGCGTGCTCTTCCGATGGACGCTGTGGAGGAGGCGCACGGCCTGTATGCGTGCTTGTTCGGCGGTGACTCCGGCGTACGGTCGCGGAACTGACGGTGTAGTGATCGTGGCTGTCGTCGTGGTGCTTTGAGTTGTCGTCGCGGGTTGTGTCTGGGTTGTGGTCGGGGCTGTCGTAGCCGGCGTGCTCGTCGTCGTGGGGGTGGTGTTGGTTGTCGTTGGTGTCGGGGTGGTTGTGGTTGTCGTTGTGGTCGTTGCTCCGGCGAGCGGCGTGACTGTGATCGTGAACTGCTTCGACCCGCTCGTCCATGTGACGGTATTGCCCACCGAGTCGAGCGTCGTGATCGTTCCCGAGCATGTGACCGTCGTCGTCGTGATCGGATATGTGATGCCGCTCAGGTGGTCACACGTCACCGTGACGGCGTGACCCGCGGGGTCGGTAGCCGTCGGCGGCACGAACGTCACGACGGCACCGAAAGGCCCTGTCGCCGGTGTGGTGATCGAGGCTGGAAGATTCTGGAAGCTTGGAGGCGGCACATTCACCGTGACGCCGAACATGACGGGGTTTGCTTGGTTGCCTGCAGGGTCGTGGGCTGTGCACGTTACGTTCGTCGTACCCGCGAGGAAGAGCGTTCCGTTCGGGGTGGGGCACGAGACGACGATTTGGTTGGGCGCATCGTCAGGATCCGTGGCAGAGACCGAGAGCGACACGTTGGTACAGAACGTCATTCCGCACCCGGCCGTCGCATCGGCGGCGATGTTGCCTGGGCTCGAGATCACGGGAGCCGTGGTGTCGATCGTACTACGAGCATCAGCACCGCTCGCGGAACCCGGCATCGCAACGAGGCCCGCAGCCAACAGGAGGGTCACCAGCAACCTCATGACTCCAGACTACGCCAGAGCGCCCGTGAAGCAAGACGCGCTCGAATATCTCGACGGCTAGAAGGCGGCCGTTCGGTGCCTCGCCTGCGCGACGTCCTCTCGCCTGGCCGTCGACGTCGTGTGCGAGAACGACATGATTACGTCGAGTCTCCGTCCGGCTGTGGCGAGTGCTGCCGGCGAGAACGGCAAGCCAGTGTGGGACGAACGATCACGCTTTCGTACCAAACCGTGATCGGTTTGTGTGCGCCAACCTCGCCATGTTCGACCGCGTTACTTAGAAGATCCGCGGTTGTTTCAAGATCAGCGGCCGAACTATTCTTCCAAGATGCTTCTTGCTTCATACGATGTGTCCCAACCAAGCAATCTGCGGATCCGGCTTCCCTCTGAAGTCGTACGGACCTTCGGTAACAGACTCGTGGCTACTCGCGGCTTCAACGGCGCAATCGATCTATTCGCACCCTCCGGATGGGATGGCTACATCGCTCAGATCGGCACATTCGGCTCACCAATCGACAAGAACATCCGAAAGATCCAGCGGTTTCTCTTTTCAGCTGCGGTCGAGGCCTACGTCGGCTCACGAAATGTGATCGAACTAAACGATCCACTGCTCAGTCGCGTTGGCGTGTCTCCGCATCTATGGAAAGCAGGGCGTCCGCCATTCGCGCTTCCAATCGAAGGGAAGCAGGCGAATCGTCGCAGCCTACTGAGCCTGTTGTGTGTCGGTAGCCGCGCGCACCTCGTTCGCCGTGCGTGGTGGCATGAGATTAGGTCGGATCCGCACGTGGCGGAGCGGATGCGGATTAGCGGCCTCCGCCCATCGTGGGATGACGATCGTATTGGGGAAGTCGGTGATTCGATCGCTTCCGTGCTGCTGCGTACCGGAGCGCGTCGCGGCGGCCGAAGGCTCGAATTAGAAGTCGCGGAGGCCTTGAGCGCGGCAAGCGTGGGCATTGTCGAGATCACGCAGCCGAGTCAGGACGGGGGAATCGACGTCATTGTCCACATCCCCGACGGCTCTGTAGTCCGCGTGATTTACGTGCAATGCAAAGGCGGTCAGCGCAAGGTCAACGTCAGAGAGGTGAGGGAATTGATCGGCGTCGTCGCACGGGACGCCAGAGATGCGGGACTACTCGTTGCGACTTCCGGATTCTCGAAAGAGGCGACGGATGAAGCAGCGCTTTCGAAGGTTGTCGTCGATCTGGTAAGCGCCGAGCGACTCGCCTCGTGGGTTGAAATGCACGTTGTAGCGAGCGCCGTTTCCGCAGCTACCCGCCTACAGTGAACTCCGTTCTGCGGTACGAGACACGCGCCCAAGGCGCCAGCCGTTGTCGGTGAAGGCGACAAAAGTTGTCCCAAACTTTGTACAACCTGACGTGATCTGAGCCGATCCGAGCTGGCTTCGTACAGCATGGTCAGGCGCTTTGGGCTTCCGAGCACCGCCTCGTGCACAACTCATAACCCGGAGGTTGTCCGCACTTCTTGTTGGTTTGGCTTGACGCTCCGCGGCGTGTAGCTCCGCGCGTCAGACCGAACAGTGCTGAGCCAGTCTTCGAGTTGCTGATGCTCGAAGCGCACGTAGCGGCCGACCCGGACGTGGGGGATACGACGATCGCGCGCAGCTTCGTAGACCCATGACTTTGGTACCTGCAGTTGCGCTGCGACTTGCTCCGCGGTCAGTAGCACGGCAGGCACGGTAAATCGTTTGACCCGCTTCGCGCAACTACGGCGCGCTTTCCGCCACCTTTCCTAACGCGGCTCAAAGCGTTGAGCCTGATGGCTTTCGCCAGCTGGCGCAACTGGAGGTCAGGCCGGTCCGGCACCCTAAAACGTTCCGCGTCAATGGTAATCCAGTGCGAGCGCTGCGCCTGACGGACAGACTCGCTCAAGTCGCGCGTGGTGTCGAACGATCCGTCAGCACTCCCGCATGCGAGCTACGCGACGACAGTACGGGAATACCGTCGAAGCTCGTCGTACGTGGGAGCGGCCGCAGGAGATTTTGTATCGAAGCGGACGGCGCGAGCGTGAAATCCGACGGCCTCCAAATGCCGGCCAGCTGCAGAAGGAAGTTCTGTAGTAGGACTGAAATCAGCCGGCCAGCGCAGAGTTGGCTACGCCGACGCAGTCCGGGCAGCCAAGCAGGCGGGTCGACCGACTTGGGAGGTTCACGCGTTCAAGTTGGTGCCAGACGTGCTTACGCGCGTCACGCGCGCGAACATGAACGTTATTAGTCTCGCCCGTCGAGCTGCTCGAGTGTCAGCCGGCACGCAAGAGACCCAAGATCTCCTCTGGCGTCACTACTGGCGGGGCGGCGAGAACTTGGCGCTTGAGCTCCCGGCGGGGCCAATGTTCGCGCGCGAAGCCCACGAATCAGGTCTCACCTGGGAATATCTCATTGAGGGACGACTCGACCCGTCTGGCACGTCGCCACTGACCAATGACCGAGAGGCGATTGCTTCACTCGAAGGCCTCGCACGGCGATCACGGTCGCTTCGCTCGCAACGACTTGAAGCTCGCTGGCGGAGGTTGGCTTTGGGGAAGCCAAAGGGAAATCGGCACAACTTTGGGCTAGCGGCGGCTGGACCGTCTCGCGATCGGCAGGCGGCTGGCGGTGATTGGTCGAGGAGCGGGCCGCACCCGTGGTCTAGCCTCTGAACGGCTTAGTGGCATACTTTGAGATGAAGGCACCGAAGCTGCGGATAGGAGATGCGAGATGGGTGAGTTGGGTAGCGGATTGCCAGTGAAGGCGTTTGTCGCAGTGCTGCACCAGTTCGCGTTCCCTCGTGCCGCTGATTTCGTTGGGGGTGAATCGTGGTAGGGAGCTCGCTGTCCACGTATCTCGACGTCACCCGCGCATCTCAGGGTGGAACCGGAAGTTATGCCGCCGACACAGATCCCGTTGCCGTCGATCAAGCTGCGAGGGTCTTAGCGGCGATTCACGCCGGAACCGAGCTCGTCACCGACCTCCCCGAGAAGACGGGACTCGTGCCGGCACAGATTCTCGCGCTGGTTGGCAGGTTGGCCGATGCCGGGCTCATCGTCGTCGAGCAGCAAGACGGTGGCACACCCTTCCGAGTGCAACTGACAGAGCCGACGAAGACGGCTCTCAGCGCCGCTTAGCACGAGCGGCGACAGGACATGGCTGTCGGCTGGCAGTTCGTAATCGTTGCTCTTCTGGCCAGTCTGGTCGGGTTGGCCGAACTGATTACGCGGTTCCGCAGCGACCCTGCCTACATGCTGAGGCACTCCGTCGCGGCGTGGGTATACATCGTCTTGAACGGCGCGGCAGGCATTGCTGCGCTCGGCCTGATCCGCGCTTTCGGTTGGTTTGCAAACTCGCCGCACTCAGAGCTCTGGCGCGTGTTGATCGCGAGCTTCGGGGCGATCGCGTTTTTCCGAAGCTCACTCTTCATCGCGAAGATCGGCACCACCGACGTACCGGTCGGGCCAAGCCTCATGCTCGGTGCGCTGCTCGATGCGTGTGACCGCGAAGTCGATCGGCGAAGCGCGGAGGAGATCTCTAAATGCGTCGCGAGCAAGCACATGGACGGGCTCGACCCCAACCAAGTTACGTTCGCGTTACCCGTCTTGTGTCTCGCGTTGATGCAGAATTTCCCACCAGGCGATCAAGCCCAACTCGGCGCCGAGCTATCGAACATTCGCGCCGACACATCGCTTGCGCCGCAGGTGCAGATGCGAGCAGTCGTCATTCAGCTCTCGAAGTACCTCGGCGCAGATCTGGTCGAGGGAGTGCTGACGACCACCAGGTCGATCCTTGTGCCGCAGGCGCCGCCTGCCCCGGTGATCTCTTCGCAGGTGCTAATCCAGGAAACGAAGCGGCAGCTAGCCGAACAGACACCGCAAAAGTAGCTTCCTAGAAGAGGTCGCGCAGCGACGTGCCGCCGGCTGGCGCGCCGCAGTTGCAGGCCCCTTGCCGGTTTTCCGCCGCCGTTCCCCGTTCACGCCTTGCAGCGGAGCTGAGCGCGAAAGCGCCAGTCACCGCACTGGGGTCGAGCGGGTGGCTGCAGATTTTAGGCCTCGCCGTCGCGATAGCCCCGCGGTTTGAGGCTGCGCCGCCGACGAGGTTGAGGAGTGGCGCTTGTGTGTAGAAGCGTCACTCCTATTCGGCTCCTACGACGGAGCTCGTGCGCCCCGCTTCGCTTGATAGGACAGTGATGCCGTCGTCGTAGAGCTTGCTCATCGGCCCGCCGCTTGGGTTCTCATCCTCACTTATGCAGCCGGGTTAGAGAGTCGAGCAGCTATCCCAACGTAAGGGATGTTCGCCGTTACTTAGGCGTCGACTTGACTAGCTGAAGCCTGCGTGCCAAGGTCACCTACGGATCTGAGGAGGCCGGTCGTGAGCAGCGCTCCAGATCTGCGGCAAACCGCCACGTCGGGCGATGGCCCTTCACGGCCGTCACGGCCTGCGCCGCCCAGCGTCAGTCTGCCGAAGGGAGGCGGTGCGATACGGGGCATCGATGCGAAGCTCGCGGTGAACGCGGCGACGGGGACTGCCACGCTCGCAGTTCCGCTTCCCGCGAGCCCCGGACGCGACGGGGTCGGCCCGCAGGTCAGCCTCTCGTACGACTCGGGCGCGGGAAACGGGCCGTTCGGGTGGGGGTGGACGCTCGGGCTTCCTACGATTACGCGAAGCACTGACAAACGGCTCCCGCTCTATCGGGATGCGCTGGACTCGGACGTCTTCGTCCTCTCGGGGGCGGAGGAGCTCGTTCCCGAGCTCGCGGCCGGCGAGAACGAAGGGTGGTTGCGCGCGAGCGCTTCGCGCACTGTCGACGGGGTCCAGTACCGCATCGAGCGCTACCGCCCGCGGATCGAAGGGTTGTTCGCCCGAATCGAGCGGTGGACGCGTATCAGTGACGGCGACACGCACTGGCGCTCGATCACACGCGACAACGTCACGACCGTCTACGGCAGGGACGAAGGGAGTCGCATCGTCGACCCCGTCGACTCGCGGCGCATCTACAGCTGGCTCATCGCCGAGACGCGTGACGACCTTGGAAACGCCGTCGTCTACGAATACGAGTCGGAGGATTCCGTGGGAGTCGATCCGGCGCGCGCGTGCGAGTCACAACGAACGAATTCATCGCGCTCGGCGAACCGCTATCTGCGTCGCGTCCAATACGGAAACACGGTCTCCCATCTGGTACAGCCCGACCTCGCTGACACGAGCTGGCTGTTCGAGTTGCTGTTCGATTACCTCGATCAGCCAACCGAAGGTGGCGCGAGCCAGAGTCAGTACTCCACGACCGCGGCACCCGACGGCGATCAACGCGTCTACGTCGAGCTGGCGCTCGACAACGCGAGGGCATGGGACGTGCGTCTCGATCCCAGCTCCACATTCAGGCCGGGATTCGATCTCCGCACGTATCGGCTCTGTCATCGAATCCTCATGATCCATCACTTCCCGGACGAGCTCGGCGTTCAGGACTACCTCGTCGGCGCGCTGCGCCTCGACTACGACCAAGGGCCGGTCGCTGCGTACCTCAGCCGCGCAACCCACTCCGGGTACGTCCGCCGCGAAGACGGCCGCTACCTCGAGCGCGACCTGCCGCCACTCGACCTGGCCTACAGCCGCCCGGCCGTCGACCACACAGTCCATGAGGTGGATGCGGACAGCCTCGTCGGTCTCCCGCACGGGATTGACGACTCGCAGTTCTCCTGGACAGATCTTGACGGAGCCGGGATCGCCGGCGCGCTGACGGAGCAGCAGGGCGCATGGCTGTACAAGCGCAACCTCAGTCCGTTGACCGCCCTCGAATCAAACGGCGCGAACCATTCGACCGTGTTACTTGCGGATCCGGAACCCATCGCGCTGGTGCCATCATTGCCGCTGTCCACCGGCCGGCTGCTCGACCTGACGGGCGACAGCTCACTGGACCTCGTCAGCTTCGAGGACGGGGCGAACGGATTCCACAGACGGCTCGCCGATCGGCAGGAGGGTTGGAGCCCGTTCCGCGCGTTCGACAGCCCACCCGCCTTCGATCTCGCAGACCCCAACCTCCGCTTCGTCGATCTCGACGGCGACGGAATCGCCGACGTGCTCGTGACCGAGCAAGACAGGGTGACGTGGTATCCGTCGCTTGCCGAGGACGGGTTTGGCGCAGCGAACCACGTACCGGCCGCGGTCGACGAGGAACGTGGACCCGTGGTCCTGTTCGCCGACGGCACGAAGACCGTCCAGCTCGCCGACATGAGCGGCGACGGCCTGGTCGATCTCGTCAGGATTCGCAACGGCGAGGTGTGCTACTGGCCGAACCTGGGAGGCGGACGCTTCGGTGCGAAGGTGCCGATGGGCAATCCGCCGCTGCTCGACGAGGAGGATCTGTTCACGCCTGATCGCGTCAGACTCGCGGACGTGGACGGTTCAGGAACGACCGATCTCGTCTATCTCGCCGGCGAGGGGGTGCGGATCTACTTCAACCAGGCTGGCAACGGGTGGAGCGACTCACTCGAGCTCGAGTCCTTCCCGCCCATTAACGATGTCATCTCAATTTCGGTGTTCGATCTGCTCGGCACCGGCACAGCGTGCCTTGTGTGGTCGTCCTCGCTGCCGGCCGACGATCGGACTCAGGTTCGGTACGTCGACATGATGGGGGGGTCGAAACCGCATCTGCTCGTGTCGGCAGCGAACAACCTCGGAGCTGAGACACGACTCGAATATGCGCCGTCGACCCGCTTCTACCTCGAGGACGAACGAGCCCGTCGCCCGTGGCGAACGCGATTGCCGTTCCCGGTGCACGTCGTCAAGCGCGTCGAGACGTTCGACGCCGTCAGTCGTAGTCGCTTCGTCACGAGGTCTGCGTACCACCATGGATACTTCGACCACGTCGAGCGCGAGTTTCGCGGCTTCGGGATGGTCGAACGCTGGGACACGGAGGAGTTCGCGACGGCGGACGGCCAACCCGCTCTCGGCGTCAACATTGACGATGCGTCGAACGTGCCACCGGTTCTCACGCGAACGTGGTTCCACATCGGCTCCTTCGACGGCGGCGACGTCCTCGCACAAACGTACGCGGACGAGTACTGGAGCGCCGGCGCCCAGGCGCTCGCGCCGGCGAAGATCGCGGTTCCGCAGGGGCTCGGAGCGGCTGAAGCTCGTGAAGCACATCGCGCGCTCAAAGGCTCGCTGCTCCGAGAGGAGAGTTACGCCCTCGACGGTACGCCGAAGACCTCGATCCCGTATCGCGTAGTCGAACGGAGCTACGCGATCCGCACCCTCCAGCCACGCGCCGGGAACGAGCACGCCGTCTTTCTCCCGTATGACAGCGAGGAGATTGATGCGACCTACGAGCGGAACCACGACGATCCGATGCTGTCGCACACACTCACGCTTGAAGTCGACGACTTTGGTGTCGATGTCAAGACAGCGAACGTCGCGTACGGGCGCGCAACCCCCGATCCGGGACTTGCACCCTCCGATCAGCAGACGCAGGCACGCACGCTGATCACCTATCTCGAGCGCGACACGACGAACGTCGTCGATGCCGACGACTCGTACCGTGCGCCGCTCGTCGCGGACATTCGCCGCTATGAGCTTACCGGGTTCTCGCCCAGCGGAGGAGCCCTGCTCTTCGAGAGCGCTGACTTCGTGCGAGCGGATCCGGGCGACGTCCTTGGGATCAGACGCGTCGCGGTCTTTGATCGCGAGCTCCCCTTCGAGCAGCCACCGACCGCCGGCCGTGAGCGGCGCCTTGTGGAGCGGACACAGACGCTGTACCGCGCCGACGACCTGACCGGCCCGCTGCCAACGAGGCATCTCGAGTCGCGGGCCCTCGCCTACGACAGCTACAGGCTGGCCCTCACGTCCGGTCTCGTCACTGCGTTCGGCGATCGGACGACGGTCGGGATGCTGCAGGAATGTGGTTACGTTCAGGTCGCCGGAGACCCAGGGTGGTGGGCGCCGTCTGGCCGCTCGCTGTACGCCCCGCCGGGCGTCGACGCGCCTGCCGACGAGCTGGACTTCGCGCGCGTGCACTTCTTCCGGGCGCGACGGTTCCGCGATCCGTTCCACACCGACGCAGCGAGCACCGAGCGCGTTGCGGCCTACGATGTGCATGACCTCCTGTTGGAAGAGGATCTCGACCCGCTCGGAAACCGGACGACGGCCGGCGAGCGCGCGGTGGACCCGACACAGCCCCTCGTTCGCGGTGGCAACGACTACCGCGTGCTTGGGCCATCACTCGTCATGGACGCAAACCGCAACCAGACGATCGCGGCGTTCGATGCGCTCGGTCTGGTGGTCGGCACGGCCGTGATGGGCAAGCCGGAGGACGATCCGATGCCAGGAGACCGGCTGACCGACGCATTTGAGCCAGACCCAACACCGGCGCAGGCCGCGGCGTTGATCGCAGATCCGACCGGCGAGGCTGCGGCAACGCTCCTGGACGAAGCGACGACACGCTTTGTGTACGACCTGGCCGCCTATGAGCGCGATCCAACAAAGGCAGCCCCCGTGGCGACGGTTGAGCTCGCGCGCGAGTCCCACGTCGCCACGCTCGCTGCGGGCGAGCACTTACGCATTCGGGTTGCAGTCGGTTACTCCGACGGCCTGGGCCGGCAGATCCAGCGCAAGACGCAGGCCGAGCCTGGGCTGGTCCCGCGTCGCAATCCCGACGGCACCGTGATCGTCGGTCCGGACGGTCCAGTGCTGACCGACGCTGCCGTGTCACCGCGCTGGATCGGCACAGGTTGGACGATCTACGACAACAAAGGTCATCCCGTCCGCGAGTTCGAGCCGTTCTTCACCGAACGCAGCGCATTCGAGCGCGACGCTCGCGTCGGCGTCAGCACGATTCGTTTCCACGACCCTGCTGGACGGATCGTCGCGGCCCTGCATCCAGACCGAACATGGGAGAAGGTTGTCTTCGACGCTTGGACAAGCGAGTCGTGGGACGGGAACGACACCGTCCTCGACGACCCCGCCACCGATCCGCATGTCGGCTCGTTCTTCACCCGGATCGACACGGCCGACTACACACCGACGTGGTATGCGGCGCGTACCGGTGGAGCACTCGGTGCAGATGCGGCTGCGGCTGCTGCGAAGACCGCGATCCATGCAGCAACGCCGATCACTTCGTACGCCGACGCCGGTGGCCATCCGTTCCTCTCGGTGGCTCTCAACCGCTTCGAGTACTCGGACGCGCCGGTGGGCCAGCCGCCTGTCGAGGAGCGGCACGAGACCCGGACGGCGCATGACGTCGACGGGCACGAGCTCGACCTCAGCGACGCGCTTGGCCGCACGATCGTCCGACGGGACCGCGACATGCTCGGGCGCGTCATCCATTCGACGAGCATGGACAGCGGCGAGCGTTGGACGCTCTACGACGTGGTCGACAAGGCCGTCTATGCGTGGGACGGCCGCGACCAGCGCATCCGAAGCGTCTACGACCGGCTGCGACGACCGCTCGAAACGCACCTTCGGCTCGGCGAAGCAGACGAGTTGCTCGTCGGTCGCAGCTCATACGGCGAGAGCGTCCCTGGCCCCGAGTCGGCAAACGTACGCGGCCGCCTCGTGCGAGCCGACGACCAAGCAGGCACGAACACCTCCGACACGTACGACTTCAAAGGGAATCTCGTCAAGAACGAGCGGCGCTTGGCCCACGAGTACTCGGTCTTACTTGACTGGGGTGTCGGCGTCGCACTCGACGACAGGATCTACACCTCGACGAGCGACTATGACGCGCTCAACCGCCCGATCCGGGTCACACATCCCGACGGAAGCGTCTTCCGGCCGACGTACAATCAGGGGGGTCTGCTCGAAACACTCGACGCCAATGTCCGCGGCGCCGTTGCGGACGGAGCACCCATCTGGACGACATTCATCGCGGATGTGGACTACGACGCGAAAGGGCGACGGATCCTCGTCGAACATGGGGCAGCGTCGTCAGCCGACGCGCCGGGTGTCACGACCTCGTACACATATGACAGTCAGACATTCAGGCTTGCCAAGCTCGTCACACGCCGAGCCGCCACCCCCTACCCGGACGATTGCCCGGATCCCCCGCCTGACGGTTGGCCCGGATGTCAGATCCAGAACCTGTCGTACACCTACGACGCGGTTGGAAACCTGACGCACATTGCCGACGCATCCCAGCAGACGATCTTTTTCCGCAACAGGCGTGTCGAGCCGATGGCGGACTTCACGTACGACGCGCGCTACAGGCTGATCGAAGCCCGGGGTCGCGAGCACGTTGGACAGGCGGCAGGCTACAACGACGTAGGAAACGTCAGTCTTCCGTCGCCGGGCGACGGGAACGCGATGGGCACGTACGTCGAGCGGTATGTGTACGACTTCGTCGGGAACGTTAGCGCGGTGCGCCATCGCGGGAGCGACCCCGCGGCGCCAGGATGGACACGAACCTACGCCTACGATGAGCCGAGCGAGCTCGAGCCCGCGCGCGCGAGCAACCGTCTGACCAGCACGACGATCGGTGCGTCCGTGGAGATCTACAGCGTTGGGGGGGACGGTTACGACGCGCTGGGCAACGCTCTTCGCATGCCGCAGCTGCAGACGATGCAATGGGATTTCGGGAACCGATTGCGGATGACCCGGCGGCAAGCGGTCAACGCGAACGACGCCGACGGCCAGGCACATGCGGGCGAGCGGACGTGGTACGTCTACGATGCGGCCGGCGCACGTGTCCGCAAGGTCACCGAGTCCGCACCGGGTCAGATCAAGGACGAGCGCATCTACGTGGGCAGGACGGAGACGTTCCGACGTACCGGTGCACAAGCGCTCGTGCGCGAGACGCTGCATGTGATGGATGGCGATCGCCGCATCGCGCTCGTCGAGACCCGCATCGATACGCCGGCGCCAGAAACGCTTATCCGCTACCAGTTCGGCGACCACCTCGCATCGGCGACGCTCGAGCTCGACGACACAGGACACGTCATCAGCTACGAGGAGTACACGCCGTATGGGTGCAGCGCCTACCAGGCCGTTCGCAGCCAGCTCGATGCGCCGAAGCGGTATCGCTACACCGGTCGAGAGCGAGACGAAGAGAGTGGGCTCTACTACCACGGTGCGCGGTACTACATCCCGTGGCTCGCGCGCTGGACGAGCCCGGATCCGGTCGACGCGGTGAATCTGTACGCGTACTGTCGTTGTAACCCCGTCCAATTGGTCGATCCGAACGGTCGTCAGCCGAAACCGGTCAAGCCGACCGTTGGCAGATACGGGACCGTTGCGGGTGACCACGTGCATCAGGTCGCCTCGCGCACGAGCGGGCCGGGCGCGAAGCGTACGTCAGCGCCTCAGTTCCGGAATGCAGACTCGATCAGTACCAAGGATCCGGCCTACAACGACAAGGCCGGGCAGGCGGTGGAACGCTCGTTCAACCGTGCCGAGTGGGGGGTCGATTACGACGGCACGCCCGGCAACGGCAAGTTCAGCAAGGTGACACTCACGTCGTCCGGCGACACGATGGTCGGGAAGACGTGCTCGGCCGCTCCGAGCCCGTGGGCCGAAGACCTGAAGTCGTATGCCAAGATCGTGGAGGCCGGCGTAGAGCCTGTCGAGGCGGCCAACATCGTCGGTGCGTCGTCGGATGCGCTCAACGCGGCCGGGGCGGTTCCGCAGCGCGTCCCGGGCGCGCCCAAGAACGTCCCAGGGGGCCTCAAGCAAGGCCAGTCGTTGTCGCCGCAGGAGCCCACCCGCCTGAGCGGCGCGGCTGAGCCTGCGCCAGCGACGAGCGAGGGTCCGCAACGCCCGGGCGGTGGCGGGGGGATGGTCGGGACGACGACGAACGTCGCCGCCGGCTTAGCCGTCGCCGGTCAGACGCTCGTTCAGTTGCACGAAGGTCACACCGGCGAGGCCGCGAAGACCGCTGTTGTCGGGACTGTCGCAATTGCGGTCATGAGCAAAGTGCCGGCGCTCGTCCCGCTTGCGATTATGAAGTCGACGATTGACGCGTATGACGAGAATGTCCAACGACACTCCTTCGCGGTGGGCGAATGGGTCTCGGACACCGGCGTCGGGGCCGCGCTGTTTCCGATTGCACCCGAGTTCGCCAACCGGGTCGTCGGCGGGGTTGCGTCCGCGACCGCAGCCACAGGCGAATCCCTGTTCCAAGGGACGTTCGGCGTCGCTGGACGCGCCATCGGCCAAGGAGCGGCGGTCGTGTACATCCGCGCGACTTCAGACGAATACACGCTCGTCCCGTGGCGGTCGCAGTTGTGGTCGGACATCTTCGACTGACGTACGCGCGTCAGTTGCCCATGTGAGCTCGCCGCGGCCCCGTCTACGGCTGGCTCGCCAGGAGCGCTGTCCAGGTGAGGGGCCCGACAATGCCGTCTCCCGTGAGCGATGCGCTCTGCTGGAACGACACCACTGCGTCGTGGACCGCACCATCGGCTTCCGGCGTCCAGGTGGCGGGCGCGTGCAGCGAACCGTGCGCGACCAGCAAGCCCTTGAGGTTGGGCACGCTGGGGTCGATCACCGGCTGCGTGGCCGCGTCGCGCAAGTCGAGGATGGGGAGCGTGACCGTCACGTCTGCCGATGCACCACCTTCGAACGGCGTGTGCGCGATCGTCCCGATGCCGTTTGCCCAGCCCGGCTGGACCGGGCCGCGCCAGATGCTGGCACCGCCGCTCCGCCTCATGCCCGCCACACCTGTCGCGACCCAGCCGCCCGAGTCGCTCGGCGCGACGGCGACATGGACCGCCTTCCCTGGATGGCCATGGGTCCCCGCTTGGTCACTGTAGACCTGGTCGAGCAGTGCTTGCTGGTAGGGCTGATAGACCTGCGGCGCCGCGAAATCGCAGGCGTCGAAGAGGGTTTGCCAGGGGATGTGGAATGACTCCGCCTGATGCCTCGTCGGATACGACGAGAAACCGATCGGCACGCCCGGGCGCAACGCACGCAGCGTCGTGACGAACGACCCGGCGTTCGCAGGCGTGACGTTGCCCTCGATGTCGGCGATATAGGCCGGCGCGTGGGGTGCCGACTGAACGAGAACGTCGGCGGCTTGCGCACCGTCGGTGTGATTGCCGCCGCCGTCGCTGTCGCCGTAGACGTACGTCCAGGGTACGCACCGCGCGGTGCCGTAGCTGTTGACCCAAAGCGCGTAGTTGTGTGCGAAGTCGAACCCGCCGCCGACGGTGCTACCGCCGTTCGCCGCGCGGACGAACGCGCCGCGGAGACCGTTCAGCGCCTGCGGCGCGGGCGGCGTGTTCCAGATCCACAGCCACACGCCGCGGAGGGCCATCGGTAGGGGGACGTCGGCGTGGATCGGCGCCGCGGTCATTGTTCCATCTCCGACGGGTCAGACGTGTCGGTCGGCGCGAGGCTCACCATCAGTCCCGCGCCGGTCAGCACGACCCCGCCGACGCCGATGAGGTCGCTCGACGAGAGATGCATCAAACCGTCGTGCACCGTCGCGAGGACGATTGTTGCGACTCCGACGGCGGCGAGCACGACCGCGACGCGGTCGGCGAACCGTCGCCGGTTGCGTCGCAGCGCGCGATCGAGCCAGGTCTCATCGGCGCCCGTGACGACACGCCAGAACATCAGTGCGCACCTCTTGAATCTCGTGTCTCGAAGTGGTATGTTCGAGTTTCTCGAGAGTACTTAAGGTTGAAATATTGCTTGAGGAACACGCTAGAAAAGCACAGGTTTCTGCGTAAAAAGACTCTTGGGTTACTGAAAGTTCTTCCGGGGTGAACTCTCTGGAAGTTCTTTCTTTGGACCGACGTTTTCGTAGAGAACAGGCTTCCCGTAGAGGCAGTCTCCGTGCCGCGCCACCATCGCGGCGAACGATGAGGCGTCAGCAGCCTCCCGGTTGAACTCCTCCGTCGTGTAGCACTGCACATCGATCGGCATCGCGTATTGCTCAAACAGCGCGCCGAGCTCGCGACCCCGTAGCGCACGCGCCTCGCGGAACCCGCCGATCACGAGAAGATCGATGTCGCTGTTCGGTCCGGCACGCCCCTGTGTGACGGAGCCAAACAGGATCACCGACTGTGGGTTGAGCGACCGGACGATGAAAGCGACGATCGACTCAAGTGCAGCCGCGACATTCATGCGGTGTGGAAGTGGACGACGAGGTACGCATTCGAGATGTCGGCGGCGGTGAGAGACCGGAGGTCGGCCGCCGCGGCGGTCTTGATCTGAATCGTCCAGTTGCCCGTCGCGACCGATGAAGGTGCGACGGGGGCCTCGTAGTGCGGCACGTTCCCATACGTGACATCGGCCGGGGCGTTGGAGGCGGCGGCGGGGAGCGCAGCTCCCGGCAGCGCCACTTTCACCTCGTAGCTGTCGCCCGCCGGTCCATGGATGAAGAGGTCGACGTCCGTCGCATTGATCGTCTTGCCGCGCGTGAAGAATGGGAACTGTTCCGGCCGCAGGCTGAGCGTCAGCGCTTGGTCGGTTTTGGGTGCCGGGTTCAGGAAGCGATACCAGTCGTCCGCGAACTCGTTCTTCACAGCGAACAAGCGGAAGCCGTTCGCTGGAAGCTGCGCGTCGACATTGGCGCTAGCTGCGGTAGCGAGCGCCGCATCGCCCGGCATCGCCGTGTAGCGGACATGGAGGATCACGTCCGAGATCGTCGAGAAGTCGAATGCGTTCGCGGCCTGAGGCATCGTGACCGTCCATTCGCCCACCGCGCCGGCGCCTTCAAACGGCAGGTACCGCTCGTCGTTGAAGCTCAGCTCAAACATCCCGGCATCGTTCTGGCCGTGACTCGTCGCGATCGAATCGACTGCGACGTGGCCGGCAGAGAAGCGCGTGTCGTCGCCGGCAGCAGCGAGCGGATCGCCGTAGGGTTGCCCTTCGAGACCAGGTGCGACCCGGATCACATTCCGCGTCAGCGTGAGGGTCGCATGAACGCCGCCGTACGGGCCGACGACCGCCGGAACCGTGATCGCCATGGTCTTGACTCGACGTCGGTAATGGCCGGGGAAGTCCATGTCATAGAGCCACTCCGGGAGCTGGACAGTGCATTGGCCGGTGTCGCGGAGTGCGAGCAGGCTGAGCGGCATCACCTGTGCGAGCGAGATGTGCTTCGTCAGCTCGAGCTCGCGTGTGTTGTTGGCGAAGTACGCCGCTTCCATACGACGCAGGTCGCTGCCGAGCTTCTCGGCAGCGAGCAGGCCCTTCTTGAGGCTGTCCCAGTAACCGAACGCGATAAACGACAGATCGTCGCGGCCAAGTTCGACCTGCAACGTGAGTTGCGCACGACGAGCCATGTTGAATGCGAGCTGGTAGGCCTGGAAGTAGACGGTCGAGATCTGCGTGACCATCCAGTCGTAGAGCTGATCGTTCGTGTATTTGCTGTGCATGAAGTCGTCCGTCGCCTGCGACTGCTCGATCTGAAGGTCGAGGTTGTCGCTCTCTTGCTCCGCGATTGTCTGGCGGATCTGCGCAGCGGCGATCTGCTGGTTGACCTGCCCAACCTCGACGTCGGCAAGACCCTTCTGGAAGTCCCACTCCTCCTTGCGGCGCGTGTACGTGCCCATCGTCGTCGCGAGGCTCGCGTACTTGTCGAGGCTGGCGGAGATCGCTTGCAGCGTCTTGACGGCGGCTTCCGCGGCGTCGCCGATGTTCATGCCACCCGTCTGCACCGTCACTTGCGGCGAGCCGCCGAACCCCGATGCGCCGGCGACGAAGCTCGGGATGAGCTTCAGGCCACCGGCCAGCACATAGCCGACCGCGATGGCGGTCTCCGCGATCGCCGATGCGCCGGAGAGCGCGATGGCGGTGCCCTCCCACGCGTTGATGAAGTCGCGGCTCCCGTAGTAGTCGCTGCGCGCCTGTGCCATCGCCAGCGTTTGCTCGAGTCCGTCGATCGTCGCCTTCGCCTCGTCGATCTGACTCTTCCTGACAGCTTTCGTCGCCTGGAGCAGCGCGATTTCGTTCGATGACCTGAGAAGCGCGATGCCCTCGGCATCCCGTTTCTCCAGCGCTGAGAGCAGCTTCTCGCCGAGCGCCTTGACCTCGTTGGTGAACTCGACCGCCGCCCCGACGAGTGTGCGGTAGCGGTATGGCCCTGTCTCGACGCCGACCAGCGTGAGGATGTTCCCGAGGTCGACACCGGCCGCCGCCGCCTTCACGAGGAGCGCGGGGTCGAGCGGCGGGTCGAATAGCGGCAGCTGACGGAACACGCCTTGGATGTTCAGCGAATGCCGGATCTTGAACAGGCGATCGGCAACCGTATCCCAGTAACCGAGCAGCTTGTCGTTCGGCGGAATTGCGAAGTACAGCGGATCGAGGATCGGCAGTTGCGGCGCGTTTCCGTCGCTCGGCGACCCCGACACCGGCGGCGGTGTGAGGTTCTCGATCTGTGCAGGAACGCTCTCGTTGCCGAGCGGATCGAGCTCGCCGTGCGCGATCAGCTCGTTCCAGCTGTAGTCGGCGTGCGGTACAGGCGGGACCATCTCGGGCCGGCGGCCGAGGAGCTCCTGCGCCAATGAGTACAGCAGCGTCGCCTCGTTGATCGACTCGAGCGTGTCCTGCCCGAAGAGCTGGTCGCCCCACGCGATCAGGTTGTCGATGTATTTCATGACGACGTTCTTCTGGTACGCCACAGGGCGATAGCGCGCGATCTTGTGCGGGTTGAACGGGTCGTTCTTCCACGCGCGAATCTGATCGAGGTTCGCGCCGAGATCCGCGAGCAGGTTCTCGATGCGCTCCCGGCGGTACTCG
>Ga0193728_1000568_pt1 | contig 18013 bp, 14 predicted proteins | sample U1c1metaG_FD_143037 | JGI IMG/M metagenome (GOLD analysis project Ga0193728, IMG submission 143037) | Soil microbial communities from a riparian zone of the East river system, Colorado, United States - U1c1 | ecosystem: Environmental > Terrestrial > Soil > Riparian zone | place: USA: East River...
AATGATACGGTCTCAAATCCACGACGATATTCGGCGGCGTTTCCCAGCAGCGCCAGGTTGCCGCGCTCAAGGCGGGCGTCGACATCGTCGTCGCCTGCCCCGGACGGCTCGAAGACCTCATGAAGCAGGGTTTCGTTTCGCTCGACGCGGTCGAGATCTCGATCCTGGACGAGGCCGACCACATGGCCGACCTCGGTTTCCTGCCGGTCGTGACCCGCATCATGGACAAGACCCCGCAAAGCGGCCAGCGGATGCTGTTCAGCGCGACCTTGGACAACGGCGTCGACAAGCTCGTGCGACGGTACCTCCACAACGAGGTGCTGCACTCCGTCGATGAGGCAAACTCGCCCGTCGCCGCAATGACGCACCACGTGTTCGAGGTGTCGGGTGTGGAAGCCAAGCGCGTGCTCGTCGAACGACTCGCCTCCGGCAGCGGTCGTCGCCTCCTTTTTATGCGCACCAAGCACCACGCCAAGAAGCTGGCTCGCCAGCTGACGGACGCGGGAATCCCGGCAGTCGACCTGCACGGAAACCTCTCGCAGGTACAGCGCGATCGCAACCTCGCCGCCTTCGCGGCCGGCGAGGTTCGAGTTCTCGTCGCGACCGATGTCGCCGCTCGCGGTGTTCACGTTGATGACATCGAACTCGTCATTCACGTCGATCCGCCGGCAGAGCACAAGGCGTACCTGCACCGCTCGGGGCGCACGGCTCGCGCTGGCGCGGAGGGCGACGTCGTCACCCTCGTCCTGCCAGAGCAGCGCAAAGACACCGCCATCCTGCTTCGCAAGGCCGGAATCTCGGTCGCTCCTCAGCAGGTCGACGCGACCTCGACATCCGTCACCGCACTCGTCGGCGACGTCGCCGCGTACGTCAAGCCGTCGCCTCGCGCAGCGGCACCCGTTCGTGGCCAGTCCCAGGGCGGCCGGTCGCAGGGTGCGAATGCGCAGCGCAAGCGCGCGAATCGCGACGGTGGCGGCCGCGAGGGTGGCAGCCGCGACGGTCAGCTGCGCGGCGACCGCTCTGCGCGGCCCGCACAGGCATCCGGCTCGGGCCGTACCTCCCAGCCCAAGTCCGGCCAGCAGAATTCGGGCCAGCGATCGGGTGGCAACTCGGGCAGTGGATCGAATGGCGGAGCTCGTTCGGGCGGCCTCAAGGTCGGCGGGCTCGTCGGCATGAGCCAGTCCAGCAACGGTCGCCGTCGCGGTCGCTAACCCCTTTTTCTCGCCGTGAGGTGAGGCAGATCGACCTTCCTGGACTCAGGGAGAGTCGATCTGCCTCACCTCAGCGGCGTTAAGCCGTGTTAAGCGGGGTTGCTAGCCTGAACTCGTGGATTTTGAGATCCGTGCGGCCACGGTCGACGACGCGATGGCGCTTGGCGCCATGCACGTTGCCGCGTGGCGGGAGGCGTACTTTCCGCACATCCTCTCCGAAGCGTCGTTCGAGGTCGTGACGCCGGAGGCCCGCGGCGCCCGCTACGTCGACCTTCTCACGGCGAACATGGGCACGACCTGGCTTGCGATTGCAGACGACGAGATCATTGGACATTCGACGGCTGTCGCGGCCGAGCCGGATGCCCCCGGAGACCTTGAGCTGGTGTCCATCTATGTGTTGGCGAAGGCGTACGGTTCCGGGGCCGGCCAGGCCCTGCTCGACTCCGCTATCGGCGACCGGTCGGCGTGCCTGTGGGTCGCCGCGGAAAATCCGCGGGCGCTCTCGTTTTACCGCCGGAACGGATTCGAGGCAGTTGGCGAACCGGTGCGGCGCACATTCATCCTCGACGAGCTCGACGAAGTTCGGATGGCCCGCTAGCTAGAAGAGGCGTCCCACCGAGGCCATCGCGGCCTTGAGCAGGGAGCCGCGGCCGCCCTCCATTTCGGATGCGACGGCGTCCGAGGCGGCCTCGATTGGATTCATCCAGGTCAGTTCGAGGGCGTCCTGGCGTGGCTCGCACGTGCCGGTGACAGGAACGACATACGCGAGGGATACCGCGTGCTGCCGGTCATCCGTGAACTGGGCGCCGGGGAACGGAAAGTACTCCGCGACCGAGAAGGGCACCGGCGACGCGGGCAGCAACGGGAAGGCCATGGGGCCAAGGTCCTTCTCCAGGTGGCGAAACAGCGCCTCGCGCAGGCTCTCGCCGAACAGCACCCGGCCGGACACCAGCGTGCGCGTGATGTCCCCATCGGCGTTGGCCCGAAGCAGGATGCCGACCTCGGTGACCTGGCCAACGCCGTCGACCCGCACCGGCACGGCCTCGACATAGAGGAGCGGGAGTCGGCGCCGGGCATCCGCCAGTTCGTCTTCAGATAGCCAGCCGGGGTTTGGGTCGGGCGTGCCTACTGAGCTCATGCTCCATTCTCACCCACGCCAAGCCGAGCGCGACCTCAAGCGGGTAGCGTGAATGGATGAAGCTCGATCGAGATGCGGTGATCTGGTCCGCGCCGGAACGCGAAAGATCCGGTCGTCCGCTCATCGTGCTGCTTCACGGCTACGCCTCGCACGAGGGTGACCTGTTTCAGCTCTCGCCGCGGCTCCCGCTCGAACCCGTGATCGCATCCGTTCGCGCTCCGATCGCGGAGAACGGCGGATGGGCATGGTTCTCCTTCGCAGACCGCGGCGTCGCCGATCCGCCCGCGGGCGAGGTGGATGCCGCCGCGAGCACGCTGCTCGACTGGCTTGACGGTCTCGAATTCGCCTCGGTCAGCCTGCTCGGCTTTTCGCAGGGCGCCGCGGTCGCCCTGCAGGCAATGCGCAGTCGGCCGGCGCTGTTCCGCTCGGTCGTGGCGCTTTCCGGTTTCGTCGCGGCGGGAATCGCGGCGGGTGACGCAGAGCTCGCCAGTCTGAAGCCGCCCGTGTTCTGGGGCAGAGGAACCCTCGACCGCATCATCTCGGCGGAGGCAATCGTGCGCACGCAGGCGTGGTTGCCCGGCCACTCGGATGCGACGATCCGCATCTACGAGAATCTCGCTCACTCGGTGTCGACCGACGAACTCACCGACGTCACGACCTTCCTCAAGATCCATGAGTGATTTCGACCTGTCGGTTGCATGGTCGCGGCCGCCGAAGACGGGCGATAACCTGTTGATCCTGTTGCATGGTTTCGAAGGGACGGAGCGGGACCTCGAGGACCGATTCCCAGACCTTCCGGAGTCGGTGGTGACGGCCTCGCTGCGCGCGCCCGTCGAGCAGGGCGCGGGCCACGCGTGGTTTCTCGACGACTACGGAGTCAACGATGCCGTCGACGACATCCTGAGCTGGCTCGACACCCAGACCGGATTCGCGACGGTCGGCGTCCTTGGCCTCTCGCAGGGCGGGGCGATGGCGCTCGAACTGCTCCGGAAGCAGCCCGACCGCTTCGCGTACGCCGTGCAGCTGAGCGGCATCCTCCTCGGCCTCGATGCGGCTCCGAGTCTCGCAGAGCTTCGGACTCCGGTCTTCAGCGGTCATGGCGAGCTGGACGAAATTGTGCCGCCGCCGGATGTTGCCGCGACTAATGAATGGCTGGCCGACCACACCGAACTGACTGTCATGGATTACGTCGGCATGGGCCACTGGATTTCGGTCGAAGAGGCGAACGACGTATGTGCCTTCATCACGCGCGTTCTGGCTGACGGCGGCCGTGCTCTTTGACGGTACTCAGGGGCAGGATGATCGAGTGAGCGATGCGCTTGATCGATTCTCCCCCGCGACACGGGAGTGGTTCGCGGGCGCGTTCACGGAGCCGACCTCTGCCCAGGCCGGCGCGTGGGATGCGATCAGTTCGGGGTCTCACACCCTCGTCGTCGCGCCGACCGGATCCGGCAAGACGCTCGCGGCGTTTCTCTGGTCGATCGACCGGCTACTGTCGGCCCCCGCGGTCGCCCCACGGCAACGAACCCGCGTCCTCTACATCTCGCCGCTTAAGGCACTCGGTGTGGATGTCGAGCGCAACCTGCGATCGCCGCTGGTCGGGGTGACCCAGACAGCCAAGCGACTCGGCCTTCCTGCACCGGATGTCACGGTCGGTGTGCGCTCCGGTGACACGACCACGCAGGATCGTCGGTTGCTCGCCCGAGTTCCTCCCGACATCCTGATCACAACTCCGGAATCGCTGTACCTCATGCTCACCTCGGCGGCGCGGGAGACTCTGCTCGGGGTTGAAACCATCATCGTCGACGAGGTCCACGCGGTTGCGGCAACCAAGCGGGGCGCGCACCTCGCCGTCTCGCTCGAACGGCTGGATGCGCTGCTTCAGAAGCCCGCGCAGCGCATCGGATTGTCCGCGACGGTCCGGCCCCGCGAGGAGGTCGCGCGCTTTCTGGGCGGACGCGCACCGGTCACGATCGTCGCGCCCGTTTCGACCAAGAAGTTTGATCTCCGGGTCGTCGTTCCGGTCGACGACATGAGCGAGCTGGGAACGGCATCCCAGCTCGATGGTCCCGCCGCGGGCACCGGGGCGCAGGGGTCGATCTGGCCGCACGTCGAGGAACGAATCGTCGACCTGATCCTCGAGCACCAGTCGACGATCGTGTTCGTGAATTCGCGCGGACTCGCCGAACGACTGACCGGCCGGCTCAACGAGCTGTACGCCGAGCGGATGTTTCCGCAGAGCGAACTGCTCGCGGTGAGCCCTTCGACGAGCGCAGGGACCGGAGTTAGCTCAGGGAACGAAGGGACCATACCCGCAGTCATGCCCGGATCCTCCGGTACATCGGCTGGCGCGTCGGCACTGTTGGCGCGCGCCCACCACGGCTCCGTCAGCAAGGACCAGCGCGCGCTGATCGAGGATGACCTGAAGTCCGGCCGACTCCGCTGCGTCGTAGCTACCTCAACACTGGAGCTCGGAATCGACATGGGCGAGGTCGACCTCGTCGTGCAGGTTGAGTCCCCGCCGTCGGTCGCGAGCGGTCTTCAGCGGATCGGACGTGCCGGCCACCAGGTGGGCGAAGTGTCGCGTGGGGTTCTGTTCCCGAAGCACCGAGCCGACCTCATCCACGTTGCGGTCGTTGCAGAACGGATGGTCGAAGGCAAGATCGAGGCACTGAGCGTCCCGCAGAATCCGCTCGACATCCTTGCCCAACAGACCGTCGCCGCGGTCGCACTCGAACCCATCGATATCGAGGACTGGTGGCAGACCGTGCGCAGGAGTGCACCGTTTGCCACCCTGCCGCGCAGCGCCTATGAGGCGACGCTCGACCTGTTGAGCGGCCTGTACCCGAGTGATGAGTTCGCCGAACTTCGCCCCCGTATTGTGTGGGATCGCGTGAGCGGCACGATCACCGGGCGACCCGGTGCCCAGCGGCTCGCGGTCACCAGTGGCGGCACCATCCCGGATCGTGGTCTATTCGGAGTCTTCATGGTCGGCTCCTCCGATGGAGGACGAATGGTCGGCGCCACGGCAGGCGGTGGCCGCGTCGGCGAACTCGACGAGGAGATGGTCTACGAATCCCGTGTCGGCGATGTGATTGCGCTCGGCGCGACCAGCTGGCGGATCGAAGACATCACCCACGACCGGGTGATCGTCGCCCCCGCCTTCGGTCAACCGGGGCGCATCCCGTTCTGGAAGGGCGACGGACTGGGTCGCCCAGCAGAACTGGGCGCCGCCGTCGGCGCTTTCATCCGCGAGGTCTCGACCAGCGCTGCGGATGCCGCGATCGAGCGAGTGCGCGCAGGCGGACTGGACGACAAGGCGGTCGCGAACCTCGTGTCGTTCATCGCCGACCAGAAGGCGGCGACCGGCCACGTGCCGACCGATAGAACACTTCTTGTCGAGCGATTCCGCGATGAGCTCGGCGACTGGCGGGTCATCCTGCACTCGCCCTATGGCATGCCGGTGCATTCCCCGTGGGCACTCGCCGTGACCGCGCGGGTGCGCGAACGCTTCGGCTACGACGGCGCCGCGGTTGCCGCCGATGACGGGATCATCGTGCGCCTTCCCGACACGGACGCCGAGCCGCCCGGCGCGGAGCTGTTCGTCTTCGAGGCAGGCGAGCTCGACCAGCTCGTCACGGATGAGGTGGGCGCGTCTGCGCTGTTCGCGTCGCGGTTCCGCGAGTGCGCGGCCCGCGCGCTGCTTCTTCCGCGCTACAACCCGGGCAGGCGATCGCCGCTCTGGCAGCAGCGGCAGCGCGCATCCCAACTCCTCGAAGTCGCACGAAAGTATCCGAACTTTCCAATCGTGCTCGAGACGGTGCGAGAGGTGCTGCAGGATGTCTACGACCTGCCCTCACTGATGTCCCTGACCGCGCAGATTGCGAACCGCAGCATCCGGATCGTGGAGGCCGAGACGGAGTCCGCGTCGCCGTTCGCGCGCTCACTGCTATTCGGTTATGTTGCGGCGTTCATGTACGAGGGCGACTCTCCCCTCGCCGAGCGTCGCGCGGCCGCCCTGAGCCTCGATCCCACCCTCCTCGCAGAGCTGCTGGGTCGCGCCGAGCTGCGCGAGCTGCTCGATCCGGGAGTCTTGGAGCAGATGGAGCTCGAACTCCAGCGACTCGCCCCCGATCGCAAGGCGCGCGACTCGGAGGGCGTCGTCGACCTGCTGCGCGTCCTCGGCCCGCTGTCACTCGACGAAATCGTCGCCCGAACGATCCCCGAGGCGACTCTGGTCCCCGGATGGCTCGACGAGTTGACGCGGGCCCACCGCGTGCTTCCCGCACGCATCGCGGGGTCCGACCGCTGGGCGATCATCGAGGATGCGAGCAGGCTTCGCGATGCGCTCGGAGTGGCCCTGCCCATCGGAGTTCCCACCGCGTTCGTCAACCCGGTCGCGGATCCGGTCGGCGACCTGGTCAGTCGCTACGCCCGGACCCACGGACCATTCACCGCGCTTGCGGTCGCCGAGCGATTTGGCCTGGGTATCGCGGTCGTGCTCGACTCACTCCGTCGGCTCGGCAGCGATCGCCGGGTAGTCGAAGGCGAATTCCGCCCCGGGGCATCCGGAAGTGAGTGGGTCGATTCCGAGATCCTGCGCCGACTGCGCAGCCGCTCCCTCGCCGCCCTGCGCCAGGAGGTCGAGCCGGTCTCGCAGGACACGCTGGGTCGTTTCCTGCCCGCGTGGCAGCACGTATCGACGGACCCCAGCCGGGGGCTGTTGCGTGGGGCCGACGGACTGCTGCAGATCGTCGAGCAGTTGGGCGGCGTCGCACTGCCGGCCTCGGCGTGGGAGACGCTCGTGCTCCCCGCGCGGCTGCGCGACTACTCACAGGCCTGGCTCGACGAACTCACCGTGTCCGGCGAGGTGTTGTGGTCGGGAATGGGCGCCCTGCCGGGCAGCGACGGATGGGTGAGCCTGCACCTCGCCGAAACGGCCGCCGTGACGCTCGTGCCCCCGGCCGATCTCGAGACGACGGAACTGCAGCGCGACATCCTGGTCGCCCTGGCTAGTGGCGGCGCGTACTTTTTCCGCCAGCTGGGTGCGGCGGTCGGGTCGACGGATGACGGCGAGCTCGCCACCGCCCTCTGGGACCTGGTGTGGGCTGGCCTTGTGACCAATGACACGTTCGCGCCGCTTCGCTCATTTCTCGGCGGCAAGGCAGCGCCCCGGCGAGCGCCGCGCGCCCGCGCCTATCGAGGTCGAACGCGGTCGCTGCTGACAGCGCAGTCCGGTCCGCCGACCGTCGCCGGGCGATGGTCCCTGCTTCCACTCGCCGAAGGCGACACGACCGTGCGAGCGAAGGCCACGGCGGAGGCACTGCTCGACCGGCATGGAATCGTGACCCGTGGCGCGGTCGCGAGCGAAGGCATCCGCGGTGGCTTCGCCCTCGCCTACAAGGTGCTGAGCACCTTCGAGGAGACCGGGCGGGCACGACGCGGATACTTCGTCGACGGCCTCGGTGGCGCACAGTTCGGAACCGGAGCCACCGTAGACCGACTCCGCCAGTTCACGCGAGACTCCGATGCGCTGCCCGAACTTGACGCCATCACCCTCGCCGCGACGGATCCCGCGAACGCGTACGGGGCCGCCCTGGCGTGGCCAACAACAGAAGGTCACCGTCCGGGCCGGAAAGCGGGAGCGCTCGTCGTGCTCGTGGATGGTCGACTCGTTGCCTATATCGAGCGCGGTGGCAAGACGGTTCTCACGTTCAGCGACGACGAGGCGGTGCTCGGTGCCGCCGCAGCTTCACTCGCGGCAATCGTGCGCACCGGCCTCGGCAGGCTGCGAGTCGAACGGGTGGATGGCGAGTTTTCGATCGGCACGCTGTTTGGCTCTGCCCTCACGAACGCGGGCTTCGCGCCGACACCACAAGGGCTACGCCTTCGCGCATAGCGGCACGCTACCTCGTCATGATCCACGCCATGAGGTAGCTACGCGAGTCGCCGTCGTCGATGTACTTGGCGGGCAGGGTTCGTGCCCTGGTCAGTGCCGAGGATGCCTGGGACGGTCCCTCGAGAGCCGAATACATCAGAAGGTAATCGCCAAGCGCGACGTCGAATCCACTGGGCGCCGCTGCCGCGATGTTCTGCTCGATCCGACTCGGGTCGCCGGCGAGATAGGTCGACGCCGGGCTCATCGGGATGAGCTGGATGCCCAGCTTCGCGTTCGCATCCGCGCTGAACCACGTCGCGTAATCGCGCTTGCCTCCCCAGTTGATGCCCACAACCCCGTGTTGATAACCGGAATAGACCGGGTCGGAACGATCGAAGTTCGTCCAGTCTGCCTTCGCGGACGCCGCCTCGGCAGAGAGCATCCACTCGGCCTCTGTTTCGAGGTCGGGGTTGTCCGTGGTCTTCCCCCACAGGGCCAGCCCGTTCCACGCGTCCACGGCCTCCGAGCTCGACTCCTGGTTGTTGCCGTCGGCAAACGGGGCGTAACCCGATGCCCACGAGTGTCCGGCATACGCGTCGAATAGGCGACGAGTCGGGAACGAGCGCGACGTGTGGGCCGTGCCGATGTCGGCGGCGAGCAAGTCCATCACGGGCTCAATGGGGGCGCGCAGGGACGGGTCATACTTCACTGCGACACTGGCGGCGTAGAGAAAATATCCGTAGTGGAAGTCGTGGTCGTTGAACTGGTCAGACCCGAATGAGGCCTGAAGTCCAACGAGGCCCTTGGCCTTGGGGTCATAGACGAAACACTGCGACGAGCGAGTCGCGCATCCGTTCGGAGTCGCCCATCGCTTCAGTGCCGCATCCAGCTTCGCCTGCAGGGTCGCGGCGGACGACGTGTCGCCGACGTCGTGCGCAATCGTGAGAAGGTTTGCGAGCCGATAGAGGGCCTTGCCGCCGTAGTAGGTGTCCGTTGGGAGTGGCTCGGTGGCCCGGATGTCCTTGGTGAGCTGCGCCCTCAACTCGGTCTTATCGGCGGTTGAGAGTCTCGCAGAATCGAGCGAATCGGATGGGCTCACCTTCGGAGATGCCCAGGACAGGGTGGGGCCGGCACAGAGCGACAGGCTGCCGTACACCGACGGGTAACTGCCAAGCGAACACGACCCGGGCGTGCGGAGGTGCGACAACTGCTGCGGCATCGCGGCGATGACGCTCGAGCCCGTCGAGTGATAGGTGAGAGTCGTCGACACCGTGCTGCCCGCGACCGCGTAGCCAACCGACACCGACGTGAGCGCCGACACCCGTGCGCCGAGTACCGATGGGGCGACACCGTGCGGCGAGGCAAACCACTCTGCGGTCTGGCCCTTGGTCAGAGCCAACTTTGTGCCGGAGACCTTCCCTCCCGTCACCAGCCCGTAGGAGGTGCCGGCAACCGTCGCGGTGCGCACCCGGCCGGAGCCCGCGAACGATTCGCCGAGGGTGACTGTCCCGTCTCGGAGCGCGGTGTAGGTCACAACCGGAGAGCCCTCCGCGATCAGGACCGACCCGATCCCGCTGCCGTCGCTGCCCTTGAGCTCAATAGTCACCGAGGCGGCGTCGTACGCGGTGACCTCGCTCGAGGCGGCACCGCTGTCGATCGAGACGCTGGGCGCATACTCCCCCAGAATCGTGTCCGCGGTGCTGTGAACGGCTGGGACGCCAAAGGCGAATCCGGACCCCGTGAGTCCGAACGACAGAGGAAGCGGAAACACCGGCTGAGGCGAAGCGCCGAAGACGAGTCCGGAGAACCAACGGTTGGTCGGTGGCAGTAGTCCGGCGGCCAGACGCGCTGTCGGCATCGGCGCGATCGATCGCTGGGGAACGCTGGCCACTGCAGCCCCGAGATTTGCGGACGCGTCCGGCTGTGCGCCCGGGCTCGACGCGCAGGCGGCGAGTCCGGCGACGACAGCGGCCGCGATCCCCATCCTGAGCGCCGAGCCGAGGCGGGAACGCATCACAGGTGCACCTTCTGCAGGAGGCTGACGAACAGCTCCCGCAGTCCGCCGAGCGGGCCATCATCGCGCAGGCGAAGCGTCGCGTCGACCGGGGTGCCCGGGGTGATCAGGCCGTTGTCCTTGCCCAGGACGAGTGCAGAGCTGTGTACCTGAACCCGCACGCGCGCCGCACCCGCGGTGGTCGTCGTCACGTTGATCTGTGAAACGGTTCCGGTGAGTTGCTGCTGGTTCGGCAGAACGAGATCGACCCGCGCACCTTTCTGAATCCGCGAGAAATCGTATGGATCGATGTGGAACTGCGCGAGCACGTATAGCGACCCGGCGCGATCGATCGTCGCGAGCTGGCTCCCGGCGCTGACGAAGCCGCCGACGTGGGCGCCGATCGAGGCGACGACGCCCGGCTCGGTTGCCGTCAGCGTCAAGATGCCACCCGGCACAACCGTGTATGCCTCACTCGCCGGGACGCCTCCCTTGGTGAGAGCCGCGGTCGCAAGCGACGCGCTCTGGATCGTCAGAAGGGGTTCGCCCTTCTTGACCGTGTCGCCCGCCTTGACCTTTTCCGCGACGACGGTGCCCGCGTAGTCCGATCCGATCGAATAGCTGACCGCCTTGACGGATGCCGTACTCGATGCGACCTCCGTCTCGCGCACGCTCAGGATAAGCGTCGCTCCAAGGACAATTCCGATGACGACAATGAACCCGACGAACAGGCGAAAGCGATTGGCCCAGGTCATGACGTGGTCCTTCCTGATTCCGCGAACACCGGCGCGCGGTGTTCCTCGCCCTCGGCCGGGGCGAAGGGGTACTCATAGGTTGGAGCGATGGATGCGACGGGGCCCGACTGGGTGGCCGGTCGCGCGAAGGTCGGGTACACGACTCGCCGCGGCTTTGCGGTGATCCTGGCGAGGTGAGACTCCCGCAGCGCGGCGAGAACGAACGCGCCGAGCACCACCGTGTTGGTCACGTTCCAGGCTGTGGCCAGCGTGAGCGTCTCGTGGCTGTAGTCCTTCACGATGCCGACGGCCGAGGTCAGCAGCACAAACACGAAGAACAACACCTGCGGGATGATGAAGTTGAATGGCGAAACGCGCTTGCCCGACGCTCCCGTCACGTGCCACTTCTGCTCCCGCCCGGAGAAGACATTCAGGAACGCGCGGACGTAGATCGGGAACGAGACGGCCGCCATGACGAGGGTCTCGGGTCGAAATGAGCCCATCGTGTGGAAGGCCAACAGCACCTGCAGTCCGTAGAATCCGGCGTAGAACAGGAGCCAGGTCAGCCAGGTCACGGTGAGGTTGACCGGCCGCAGATCGAAGTAGATCTCGAGCGGCGGAACCATCATCAGAAGCAGCGGAGTGATTCCGACCAGGTAGTGCGTCGCGGTCACGAAGTACTGGATGCGCTGGTCCATAGTGAGCCTGGTCCGCGGACTCAGAGGGTTGCGCTGCAGCAGGATCTCGAACCCACCCGACGCCCAGCGCAGCTGTTGCTTGGTGTACGCCTCGATCGTCTCGGGAGCGTCGCCGACCGCGAGGGTGACCGGGATGTAGATCGAGCGCCAGCCTCGCTCGTGCAGTCGGAGCGAGGTCCAGACATCCTCGGATTTTGAGTCGGTGCACATTCCACCGACCTGGTCGATTGCCGTGCGCCGGAAGATGACGTTGGTGCCGACGCAGAACGCTGCGTTGAATCGGTTGCGACCGGGCTGGATGAATCGGTAGAACACGGACTGCATGAAGCCGGCGCCGCGGGAGACCAGATTGTGCATGTTCCCGTAGGCCTGCGGGGTCTGGACGAAGGCGACGTTGTCGTCGACAAAGAAGGGCACTGTCTCGTAGAGAAAGTCCTCGTCCGGAACGAAGTCCGCGTCGAAGATCGCGAAATACTCCCCGTTCGAGAGGGTCAGCGCGTGATTGACATTGCCCGCCTTGGCGCCGTGGTGGGTCAGCCTTCGCACGTAGCGGACGCCGAGGTCTTCGGCCAGGTCGCGGACGGCATCCGACTCGCCGTCATCCAGAATCCAGGTCGTGTGCCGGCCTCTCATGGCGAGCGCCGCGGCTCCAGTCTTCGCAATCTTTTCAAGAGGTTCCCCGTACACCGTGATGAAGACATCCACCTCGATGCGCTTCGTCCCGAGGAAGATCGGCCACTCCTGCGGACGCGCGCTGAGACCCGCACGTTCGATCGTCGCCGCGTCGAACAGCCGCTCCTGCGAGTGATGGAAGGCGAAGCTGCGTGGGTCATGCCCACCGGAAAGGATCGTCCACATCGAGACGAGCGCCTGCACGACCAGCACCAGCTCGGCGGTGATGACGAGGGAGTATGGCAGCCAATCGCCGCGGTTCGCGGGATTGAGCAGGAACGCGGTGTACGCCAGCACGCCCACGGCGGCGATGAGTACGAAGAGCAGCAGGGTCGGAGACTCGACCGCCGAGTTCTCCATCTTCCTGGCCATGGGTGTGATCTCTGTGCGACGACGGCCGCGGTACGGTTTGTTCTTCCAGGTTGTTGCCATTGTGCTGTTCTCCGTATCTTTGTGAGACGCGTTGATGCTTCTGTGGGAGACGCAGTGGAAGCGCGGCTTCGGTAAGCCGTGCACGTGCGTCCGCGAGGCGGAATTCATGGAACATTCCGGCCCAGCTCATCGACAGCGATGGTGGCTTCGACCCGCCTGAAATCCGGAATTGCCTGTGCCGGACGGCTCGATCGAAACGCGGTGGTTCACTTACAGGCTAAGCACAGGTGCACGCGCTCTGTCCAGCCCGAGGTCCGAAAAGTGCCTTATTTCGGGGCACATTTGGAGGTTCGTACGAAGATTTCGCGGCACACCGGCCACTCCTGAGAAGCTAGAGCCATGGCCTTCACCGCTCCGAATGACTTCACTACCCGACCCACGCTTCGCGGGCATTTCGGAATGGTGGCTTCCACTCACTGGCTCGCGTCCCAGTCGGCCATGGCCGTTCTTGAGCGCGGCGGTAACGCCTTCGACGCCGCCGTCGCCGCGGGCTTCGTGCTGCAGATCGTCGAGCCCCACCTCAATGGCCCCGGCGGAGATCTCGTCGGGCTCATTGCCCCGGCAGGACAGCCGGCTCGGGTGCTCGCGGGCCTGGCTGCGGCGCCCCGCGGGGCATCGGTCGCCAGCTACCGCGGCATGGGTCTCGACCGCGTGCCGGGGGCCGGATTCCTCGCCGCGACGGTGCCGGGCGCCTTCGACGCGTGGCTGCTGCTGCTGCGCGATCACGGCACATGGGAACTGCGCGATGTCGTCGAGTTTGCACTCGACTACGCCGAGAACGGATATCCCGTGCTCCCCGCGGTTGCCCGCACAATCGGCGCGGTCGCGGAGCTCTTCGGTGCACACTGGCCGACCTCGGCGGAAGCCTGGCTGAACGTCACGGTGGACAGCATCCATACCCGCCCAGCGTGGGCGGCCACGCTGCGGCGGCTGCTCGCCAGCGCGGTCGGCGACCGACGAGAAGACCGTATCGACGCCGTGCGGGCGGAGTGGTCAACCGGATTCGTGGCCGCTGCCATCGACGAGTTCGTGCAGACCCCGCACCGCGACTCGTCCGGCGCCGACCACGCGGGCGTCATCACCGTCGAGGATGTCGCCGACTATCGCGCTACCTGGGAGGAGCCGGTCGAACTGGACTTCCGCGGTTCTCGCATCCTCAAGGCGGGAGCGTGGACCCAGGGTCCCACCCTCCTGCAATCTCTGGCAATTCTGGACGGCTTCGAGGATGACCGGCTCGATCCGTCGACGGAACTCGGCACGCACACCGTGCTCGAGGTGTTGAAGCTCGCGCTTGCCGATCGCGACGCGTGGTACGGAGACGACGGCACGACACCGCTGGATGTCCTGCTGTCGCCCGAATACGCAGCCGAGCGCCGGGACCTCGTCTCGGATGTCGCATCGGCGGACCAGAGGCCCGGCTCGCCGGACGGGCGGCAGCCCAGCATCCCCGACACCGGCATCTCGGACGTCGCGGACGACGGTCTTGCGGGAGCGGGCGAGCCGACGGTCGCGAGAAACGGCGTGACCAAGGGAGACACCTGCCACGTCGACATCGCTGACCGCTACGGAAATGTCCTGTCGATCACTCCCTCCGGCGGCTGGCTCCAGTCGTCGCCGTACATCCCGGACCTGGGGTTCTGTCTGGGGTCACGGCTCCAGATGACCTGGCTCGAGGAGGGGCTGCCGAGCACCCTCAGGCCAGGTCAGCGCCCGCGAACGACACTCAGCCCGACGCTCGTCCTGGGCGCGAATGATTCGGTCCTGGCGCTGGGCACGCCGGGCGGAGATCAGCAGGACCAGTGGCAGCTCACCATGCTCCTGCGGGTTCTCGTGGGCGGGTACGAACTGCAGCAGGCGATTGACGCGCCCAACCTGCACTCGACCTCCGGCGTCGAGTCCTTTTGGCCTCGGATGAGAATACCGGGCGGCGCCGTGGTCGAGGATCGTCTCGGGCGAGAAGTGATCGCCGGACTCCGCGCGCGCGGACACGACGTCACGGTATCCGGCGCCTGGACTCTGGGTCGCCTGAGCGCCGTGAGTACCAACTCCGACGGAATGCGCGCGGCGGCCAACCCGCGCGGCAACCAGGGCTATGCGGTAGGGCGCTAGTGCCGGAGGGCGACACCGTCTATCGAACGGCGCGAGCTTTGAACGAGGTCCTCGCGGGCCGGGTGCTGGATCGATGCGATATCCGGGTTCCCGCATTCGCATCGATCCAGCACCCCGGAGAGCGGGTCGAATCGGTGGTCAGCGTCGGCAAACATCTTCTTCATCGCATCGGCGAGTTCACGATCCATAGTCACCTGAAAATGGAGGGCTCGTGGGAGATCTACCGGGATGGCGCGCGCTGGCGTCATCCCGTGTGGCAGGCGCGAGGGATCCTCGGGGTGCCGGGAGTAGTGACGGTCGGCTTCCTGCTTGGCGAGCTCGAGGTCGTGCCGCGGGAGCGCGAGAACGAGATTGTCGGCTATCTCGGCCCGGACATCCTGGGATCCGATTGGGATGCCGACATCGCGGTCCGCAACCTCTGTGCCGATCCCGAGCGGCCGGTCGGACTCGCCCTGCTCGATCAACGGATCATTGCCGGACTCGGAAACGTCTACCGCAACGAGCTCTGCTTCCTACGCGGGATACTGCCGACTCGACCGGTCGGTGCGGTGAGCGACCTTCCCGCGCTGGTCGATCTTGCGCACCGGCTCATCTTTGCTAATCGGGATCGGATCGAGCGGGTGACGACCGGAGATGTGCGGCGCGGTCGCCGAACCTGGGTTCACGGCAGGGAACACCAGCCGTGCCTTCGGTGTGGCACTCCTATCCGCCAGGGCGCGCTTGGCGACACGGAACTCACCGAGCGCCAGACCTTCTACTGCCCCGTCTGCCAGCTCTAGGCTCGACACGTGGACGGTGGATACTCCGGCACCCCGCAGCTGAAGAAATTGGGCATCGTCGCCGGCGCGCGGTGGCGGGTCGATGGGGCACCGGCGGGCTGGGCGTTTGAGACGCAACCGGATGTCTCTCTCCGCGTCTCGGCAGACTCACCAGCGGATGTCGTGATCGCCTTCGTCTCGGTCGCAGCCCAGATCCCGCCCATCCTGGGGCGCCTGGAGCCGGTCATCTTCCCGGCGGGCGCGCTGTGGATCGCCTGGCCCCGCAAGGCGGGCGGTCATGTCAGTGACATCACCGACGCGGTTGTGCGGGAGGCCGCGCTGGCGCGATCGCTGGTTGATACCAAGGTCGCGGCAATCGACGCGGACTGGTCAGGCCTCAGACTCGTCTGGCGGGTTGGCGCCCGCAGCTAGCGGCGCCTGCGCCACTTCGCCGCAAAGACGAACAGCACGCCGATTGCAGTCGCGCCGCCCAGCAGGGCGATGAACGGCGCCATCTCGATCGTCGCGGTGAGCGACATATAGTCGCCCTGCGATCGCACCTCTTTGCTGTTGAATGCATCGCCGGACCGCACGAACAACCAGGTGCCCGCCGCAACGAGTGCGATCGCGATGATGCCGAGAAACAGCAGGAACGGATTGCGGGACGGACTCGACTCGAGCGAGGGGTCCGACACGGCCTCGGATTCGGCATCCGGAAGCACCGCGGACACCGCCGGATCGACCTCGGCCGCGTCGGTGACGGGGCGGGGCGCCGGCCTGGTCGGCGGAACTGGCGCAGCCGCCGCAACCGGTTCACGTGCCATCGGCGGCGCCGTAGCTCTTCGTGGCAGCGGCGCTGGCACGTACTCCTCGATCGGAATGCTCGGATCGAAACCGCGCTGGAACGCTGGATCAAACCGTGGATCGATCTCCACGTCGTTGTCGTCGCTCATCCGGGCATCCTCGCTTCCGATCTGAGCCTAAGGTTCACGGCCCTGCATAACAATTGCGAAAACCCCAGTTCGCGCATATGAAGCTCATAGGAATCTCGTGCACTATTCCACTCATGAAATTCTCCCGCCCTGTGGTGATCAATACCGTGCTCATCGCGGTCATCGTCATCGCCGCCGCCGCCGTCCTTGTCGTTTTCCATCCGTTCGGTGGAACCACCGTCGCTGCAACAACCCAGCTCACCGGAACGGTTGAGCAGGGGGCTGTGAGCACGACCATCACCGCATCCGGCTCCATTGCGCCGCTACAGGAGGTGAACGCATCGTTTGGCGCGTCGGGAACTATCGCGACCGTCAATGTTGCGCTGGGTGCCACGGTGACGCAGGGCGAGGTTCTTGGGACGCTGCAGACCGCTGATCTTTCGACCGCGGTAACGAACGCCAAGACGACGCTGAGTCACGCGTACAGCATCCTGTCCGACGACGAGGCGTCACTGGCTACGGCCGGTGCGAGTCCCAACGGGAACGTCGATCAGGCCCAACAGCAGGTGTACTCGCAGGAGGACACCGTGACCAACGCTAAAACTGCCGTGACCACCGCAGAGGAAAACCTGGCAGACGCGACGCTGACCGCACCCATCGCGGGGCTGGTCATCGCTGTCAACGGGCAGGTCGGCGGCACGACGTCGAGTAGCAGCAACTCATCGAGCAGCAACACCGGCTCAGGCAGCACGGGCGGTACCGGCACTGGCAGTAGCAGCAGCACGAGTAGTTCATCGAGCTCCTCCACTTCGTCTTCGTCCAGCTTCGTGACCATCGCCGATGTGTCGAAGTTCACTGTCTCGGCCAGCATCGCCGAGGCGGACATTGCGAACGTCAAGGTCGGGCAGGCCGCGACGATCTCCTTCCCGGCGATCACCGGCGCATCCTCTAAGGCAACCGTGACGGCAATCGCGCCGACCGGGACGACCAGCAACTCCGTCGTCACGTACGCGACGACCATCACACTCACCGATCCCCCCGCGGATTTGCGAATCGGCCAGACCGCCAATGTCACCATCACCACATCCACGACATCGGCAAGCGCGTTGTACGTACCGGCTGCCGCCATCACGACTGCAAATGGCGTCTCGACGGTGAAGGTCGTCAAGAACGGTAAGACCAGCGCCGTGACCGTAACGACCGGGCTCGTCGGAGATGACGGCACTCAGATCAAATCGGGCCTGACGGCGGGCGAGACGATCGTCATCGGCTCGGTGTCCACAGCGACGACCGGAACCACGGGAACCACCGGCACCACCGGCACCGCTGGAACCGGCGGAGCCGGCGGAGCCGGCGGAACACGCGGCGGATTCGGCGGCGCAGGAGGCGGATTCGGCGGAGGTGCCGGCGGCGGCGCACGTGGTGGAGCGGGCGGTACCAACGGATGACGATCGCAGA
>Ga0193728_1000569_pt1 | contig 18006 bp, 22 predicted proteins | sample U1c1metaG_FD_143037 | JGI IMG/M metagenome (GOLD analysis project Ga0193728, IMG submission 143037) | Soil microbial communities from a riparian zone of the East river system, Colorado, United States - U1c1 | ecosystem: Environmental > Terrestrial > Soil > Riparian zone | place: USA: East River...
GGTAATGATACTCAATACCAAATTGAGCGAATCGCACTAGGATTATTTAGTTATTGTATTTGCTAGCGCCGTGAAGCGGTGTTTGGCTATTCCTTGAATCTTCGTCCAGTCTATGATAATGACACGTTGATATTGCAGATCTACTGATCCGGCTACGAACAATTCCGCTTCTACAGGTACTAATTTTAGTACTTTTTTTATCGCATATACTAAAATCGCGCCAACTAGAAATCTCCTACCTATAGTGTTGACAATAGTGCAAGATCAGTAGTCATTCAATTCGCTTTTTTAGGCTGCTTAGGATAACTATCAATTGTTCTACAAATGCTTCTTCTTGGAATATCTCCACGGACACTATTGAGTTTTTGTAATATTGACGAGTGATTCCCATCTTATCAATCCAAGCTATGGAAGTTATGTCCATCATACTAGTATTGTATATGGTACTCCTCAGCTATAAAAATATCATCGTAACTATATCCCAGTCAGATTTGTCTGGTACTCCACTCGATTTGGAACTATCATGCGCATATCATGGGTCAATTCAAATATGTGCCGACTTCTGCTCACACAGAAATAGACACTTGCTCATTAGACGTGATCTAACTTTAGAATACTTTTTATCCGAGTGTGGAGTTGCTATCCTAAAATCCGTCAGTTCAATTTGCATTCTGGATGCTTAATGTATTTAGAAAGACTGTATTCACATTTTTGAAGAATTCTTCAAAAGTCTGGCTACAATAACAGAAAATAATGAAATTTGAAATTGCATAATGCCCTAATATACATTCCACGAAAGACGAGGAAAATTTACTAATGAGATTCTCATTCAAAAATCAAAGAAGAACAGAACAGGCAGATTCCGATATAAAATCAGGTGACTTGATTAGTGCGATGGCTCATAAATTAACAGCTGATTGGTACTCATCTATTCTATTTTACTCCGACGCATTAGATCCATGACCAGATCTTATCAGCATAGAGCCACGGCATAAAACGACGTTCGACAATTTCGTGCACAAAATCGGAAACGTAATCCTGTAGCTACAGACTGTTGGTTGATTGGAACTAGTTAGCTCCTCTCTTTTTAATCTGCGATAATCTCTATGTCCTGAATACGTTCCCGTTCTCTTTTTGCCTAGCGGGAGGGCTTAATTTGACCGTGTTTGTCATAGCTAACCACTTGTAAATCTATTTTAACAACACATAGTGTGATAAAAATGTAAAATGAGAGTAACTAGAGCACACGGGCACAAGACCGCGTCTTATAGAGGTAAGAATCTATATTCTGAATATGATTATTACTGATACCCTTCGTAACTCTACGTTCGATAAAAGGTTCCTCTAGTCTGTGCATTTTTCAAAAATCTGAACGAATTCTTGGTGGTACGATGAAGTCGGCAGTACAGATTGAGAAAATGTTATAAAATCAAAGCTGTAACTTCATTATGCTATGTGGTTGCCAATTCTTTCGATATGGGGATGTATGCCAGAACTTGCTAAAGATTGTATCGATATGACAAATGCTTCAAGTACGTATTTGGGCATAGTCGGAGGGGCCGCGATAGGCGCAGTAATAACTTGGTGGATATATAATAGGCAGAAGAAGACTTCACGTACGCAAGATTATATACTGCAACGAATCGAGAATGTCGAAGAGAAGAATAGACGGATTTTGACAGACTTGGAGGCATTCGCGAACCATCACGATAAAATTCTAAATGAAATTTTTCTCCTAAATCAGAGCATACTCGCATTAGAGAAAAAGATCGAGAAGCAGAAGTAACACTGATTCAAACCAACCCAGTTGAGCATGCGTTGCATTGTTTTAGCTTAATATTTTCGTTTTAATTTTTTGAGTATCATTCTTTTGCTATGCCAAAATATAATGTTATTCGGTACTCTTGTTACATTATTAATGAAGTGAAGGAATCCTACAGCAAGAGCGGCTGTCAGAACAATGTTGTCGTTATCTGTTCTGAAGGAATCAAGGAGTTGCCACCAAAGGATGTGAAAACAAACTACGATGTATTTTTGAGAGTAAATGCAGGAGCGAATTCTCCGCCGTTGAGGCGCGCGGGATTATTCGAAGAAGACATCGAGAAAATATGGCTGACAGGATAAACCCCCCTAAATGACCAGTGATTATATATTGACCCGAATGTTCACCAAAAAACCGTAACTTGAGTTCTGTTAAGTTAGGGTGTGAGATTTTATATAATATTGTTCTTCGTACTGCTGTTCACCTAATAATTGCGTTTTAGACCAGTAGTAATGCCGTATTTCCTTTGCTTCGACGTGTTAAATAGTTGTCCGTACAAACTTTTAAGGATTGTTATTCGCGCGCAAAATCCTTGGACTAGCTGGCATTGCGGCTATTGCCTCTGTGTTGCTCACACTAGTAACAGAAGAGGGGGTAAACTTGGCAGAATATGTGACATTTGTTGCTACAGGTCTCATTTTAGCCATAATAGGTGCATATTGGGCGTTCAAGCCAAAGATTGATAAGGCAATTAGGGAACGCAAACAACAGATCCCTGCTGGCACAAGTGAAAATAGTAGACTCTTATTAGAAAAGACTAAATCCCCCAAACCCGAATTTGGGGGATTCTTCAAGAAAGGAATACAGTATAGTACAGGAATCCAAACTGGTTATTACATGCGAGTCAAGAATTCAAGTAAAGAAACGAAACTTGACGATGTCCATGGCGACATTAATGGAAGGGGTATAGGACATATTCACTTGATCTGGAATGAAGACAACAATCCTCGATTCCTACCCATCGATGAGAGTGCAGATTTGCTGCTATTCAGAATTCCAGAATTAGATGTAATAGTATTCATTAAACACAATCCAACATCTCTAAATACGCTGAATTATAGTGATATTCCAAGACCCTATGATGAAAATAAAACACTTTATATTAAAATTTGGTCAGGGCCCACAAAATTGACTTTAACTAAAACAATCAAACAAATCAGACAAGAGGCAGAGGACCTGGATGAATAACTATCTTGGGGTCGGGTTCGGAACTGAAAAGACAGTCTAGAGGACTTGGTCATCGCTTCTCTCCGATCCTGTAGTAAGCGTATCAAAAATTAAGCTATTGTGTCAAATCACAAACAGACGAAACGATGCCAACTGGTAAAGGAATATGAACGCGACACAGAGGATATCAAGACGGAGAGCACGGTCATTAGGTTATCCGGTACAAATACATCGTGTGTAGTAAGATCTACTGAAATGTCTTTTGGTAGATCAAACTCAGATCTGGCGCGGCCAAACACAGCAGACCTAAGGGTTAACTAAATCCTATGAGCATTGCTGGAGGGTGAGACAATCCATTGGTAGAAGTTGTGTACAAGGGGAGACATTGTAACTTTATGCTTACTACTCAAGGTGAAAATATTCGGAGAGAATGGCCACATACCGTTAGATACGTACAAACCTATTAGAAATACACCATAGGCAACTATCTTTCTATACCATAGGCAACTATCTTTCTATACCAAAGGATAACTTAATACCGACTCTGTACTGTCGTATTTTTCCTGTTTTACTATCTATCTTCGCAGTTATATCTTTAACTTCTATTCCATGGATTCCTCGAATTGTCTTGGTTGCCTCTTTAACTGCAGTCTGTGCTGCATCTTCCCACCCTTTCTCAGAAGTACCAACAAGCTCTACTATTTTGGCTACTGACATGCTTCTAAATATCAGTTACCTCTTATATAAACAGGCGGAGAATAATAAGTTCTTCAGAGATTGAGCAAATATAAAACTCATTTTTAGACTTCTTATAAGTTATACCGTGTCAATCAGAACGCTCGATCTATTACTCCTTTCTCATTATTGGGCCAAATCGATGAGAGCCTTTTTATGTCAAAGTATGTAGGTTTCTAACCCATCACGCTCAATACGCTAACTTTCTGAGACCTTTTGTAGACGAATAGTAAGGATACAATTCCTTACAATTCCCTATGCCAGAGGTTGTATTCCAAAATTATTGTTGGCCAATATGGAGCGGGTAAGAAATACTGTAGAAAGGTATGAGGATCAATAGGGACTGTTCCCAGGTGACCACATACTACTGAAATGGGGTCGGTGCTGCTTAAGGTGGCGGAGCTTGGTGGATGCGGCTATGTCGAGCACTTCAGTAAGGCAAGTCTAAGACGAATTCGGATTAGGTTCGAAATTCCCATGAGCTTATAGGTAGGTGAATAAATAGAAATGAATAAGATTCAACAGAAAATATCGGCAGCAAAGCATATAGCGAATTTGATTAGCAGTCAGGATATTAAGAGGGTGTTTGCTTGCATGATAGATAGACATTTACAGATTCGTGTAAGAGCTATTACTTACATGGATAGATACGTACTTCGTGCATACGCCATTGGCAGGAGGGAGTGAGCAATGCTTGTATTGAATTCATATCATCTTACCCTCTCCTGCCACCGCTCCACATTTCTCCTCCCACTCTGTAACTAGCTCCCATATTTTTAGCGGTCCAACCTTTTTCCTAGAAGTCAGTATGGTTTGCAGGAATCTATCTGAGAGGCTTTAGAATGGAAATTTTCAAGCGGTCATGTTAGAAAACAATTTAGCGTGTCACGATAATTCTAAACCATCGATTAACAGGTCGATTTTAATACCAGGCGCAGGGTCTATGTTTACTAACTAATGCAAATATCTGCTATCCTTTCTGATTACGATGGAACTTTATGTTCTACTAGCAATATGAGGGATTCCAGTAGCAATAAAATACCTGTAGAATTGGACGCAAGATTATCGGAAATTTCTAGAGATATACCTGTATGCGTTATATCTAGTAAGGATTTCGGCTTTCTTAGTGACAAGATAACATTTGCTAGAATTGTTTCTTGCATTATGGGTATCGAAACTATTAATCTAAAGAGACTAGTAGGTGATGAACTAATTCATATCAAAAATGATAGTAATGTTCTTTTTGACACTCATTTAATAACGGATATCGACACATTAACCGATAATTCTGTATTATTGAGTTCTTTGGCAAAGGAAATATCGCAAACTTTCAAGGACATAGCTGTAGACCATAAGTATATCTCGAAAGAGAGAATACTAGCAGGAATTACGATAGACTATAGACATTTAGAAGATTGGTTATCTTGCAAGACGAAATTGGAACCCCTTTTATTTCAAAGGATTCAACAAACTAAGAAATCTCATCCATCATCGTCGGCATCTAAAATATACGTTGAAATGTATTCTACACATCCTTTCGTTGATATCTATGGTATCAAGTGTGATAAAGGGAGTGCATTTGACTCCGTATTGAAAATTCTAGATATGGACAGATCAAAGAATAAGGTAATGTATCTTGGTGATTCAGAAAATGATAATGCCGCTTTTGCGAAAGCTGATGTGTCAATTGGTGTGCACTCAGATCGAAGATTACATCCACGCTTAGATTGCCAATACATTGTGGAATTTGATAGATTAGCATTATTTCTCAAGAGATTATCACATGAAAATTTTGAATTTTCTGATAATTTGTTCTATTGATACAGACTATTTTCTTCTATATTTAGAACACTTCAACCTCATGTAGACTCACAAGACCGTTATCATTGACCATTCTCTTAATCTGAGAAAGCAAAGGTTCAAGTCGAGATTGTTCATCAACTACTTCCATCACCAGCGGCATATTGATGGTTATTCCTTCAAGGTGGATTGTAGATCTACGCCGTTTTCCAAATCCATCAACACCAGTCCAGACGGTTGCACCTGAAATCTTTGCGTCCATCAAAAATTCTATCAATACCTTGTGCAATGGCTTGCCATGAAATTGATCGTTTCTCTTTATCCTTATCGTGAGACACCACATCTTCACTCTGGTCATACCTATCTCACAAACCGCCTCTAAGCACTAGAATACTCGTCAAAGTTCTTCCTCCAATCAAAAAGCCTAATGACAATACTACGTTAGCCAAGATATTGATTGAAGCCGTATAGTATAGTCTGTTATCGATTAGATTGCTTGTTTCAAGAGCAAATGAAGACATTGTAGTAAGAGAACCACAGAATCCTACAGCAACCAGTATTGAATATTTTGTATCTAGATTCCAAAAAACGGAAACAATTGAAAATACACCCAAAATGAAACTGCCTATAACATTGACAACCAAGACATTAACTGGGAGGACTCCTAATATGATTGGAGAAGAAACCATCTTATACCTGAGAAACGCACCAGCCACGGCTCCAATAGCAAGAAGAATGAATTCTATTCCTTTCATTTTTTAGTTATAGCCTATCATCTTACATTTTTTAGCTTTGTATTTAGGTAGGCATTATTAGCATCGTATTTACAACTAATGCGGTTTTGGCATGCTGCGATGAGAAGCTATGCCAAGGCTAATGCCATAGCCAGAATTCAATATAACTAAGCATCTTTTAAAGTTATTGCGTGACATTATTAGTTGCAGCAACGCCAATTAATATTGCAGCAATCACGTTCACATCAGGCAATTCGTATTCTGATTCTATAATTAATAGCTTATTCCAATTATTTCGTAGCACCTGCCCCAAATATATTTCTAAGTACGCCAAGAAAATCTCATTCTATGGTCTAGGCGGGTTCTGGAGAAATCGTTAGCTTTAACAAGCCATAATATAATCTAATGTTTCCTCATTTCCACTCTGATTCAAGTGAAGAATTTTCTGGTGGCGAAGGCAATATCTTTTCACCAGACGAAAGTAAAGAATAAATAAATAATTAGCTATTCTACCTTTATCGTTTTTCCTTTTGTCTGCTCCTTTTTCTTAAATGTTATTTCTAGTATTCCATTATTGTAAGCAGATTTGGCTGTTTCGATGTCTGTTTCTGGTGGAATTTCAATAGTGCGATGATATTTCCTTTGAGGATCTTCGCTCTTGACTTCTAAAGTGCCATCATGAACATTTATTCTAATATTGTCCTTGGGTATTCCGGGCATTTCAACTACAACTTTAACTTCCTTGTCAGTTGTAGTTACATCAACCAAAGGTTCCATCTCACCACTAATCTCAGGTCTACTGATACCACCAAATCCTCTTGATGATTTTACATTTCCAAATTCTCTTACTTTTGGTTTACCATCAGGTCCAATAGTCATCGAATATCCATAGACTATTGGTCCTACCTCTCTTACCTTTCCACCTTGTGGTGTATTATATTCTCTTACCAAATCTTTGGGTATTCTTTTTTCTATATCTTCAAACTCTCTTTCCATCTGTCGCCTCATTTGATCAAATCCCCTGAACATATCGTCAAAGAATCCTCCTCCCAGACCCTTTCTTGCTCCCCCAAAGAATCTGCTGTACCAATCATATGGTTCGATATCATCTGAACTCAATTACAATTATTCACCTATAGGAAGTATAGTATACCTGCTACTTAAGATTTTAGATATGCGCCTTACTTATCGTTGTATAACAAGCATCATATTTTAATCAGTTATGAAGGTGACCTAGTCTGATATTGGTTACTTACTTACTTAGATAATACTACTTATTTTAAAATATCCTGTTTACTAATATTGCCTGTGGAGATGACAAAAGAACACCAATGATGACTGCTCACAGATTGTCTAATGAAATAATACAAGGCTCTAACTATTACAGTTAGGACTTTATCGACTGTGTCAAAGTAATTTCGCAATGATGGCACATCAGATAGCCGATTGGCAAGTCAGAACGTGTTTGTAAATAACCCCTTTGATTGCTAAGGCGACCCTTTTTTTGAATAAGTTTGTGATATAAGACATCCGCCTTAGGGGAAGATCATATGATAAAATTACTTGTCTAATTTTTTTAGTGATATTAAACCCCTTAGCGACACGCTTTCGTTGAGCCCGCCGAGCAAATTTTTTAATCAATAAACGGGATTTCTACTCAAGCTTTGATACCAACTAGTCTAAATCCAAGTATCAAAGCTATTCCAATAATAGTGAACCCTGCTGCTAATAATCCTCCCTGCGTTTTTGGATTTACAGCTTTTCCTGATCTATAGAGCAGGAATGCGCCAGCCATTCCAATGAACAAGATCATTGTCGTCACAATAGTTTCTCCGATCGTTTGAACGGACCTGGAAGGGACAATGAATGTACTTGTACTTACCCCTGGTCCTTCTATAATCGAATTAAATACGCCTGATCCTAGCAGGAAGAATATTATTAAATACGTGACAGCAACGATAAGGGCCAACTGGCCAGTGTTTGGCAGCATAAGCTACCCTCAAAATATTTTCTATAAATAGGTTTGCTAGGTGATCGCAGATATTTCAAGGCATTTCCGAAAGGCCTATCCGTCACCAAAAATGACAACTCGTCTATGATAAATAGCATACTTTTTTCAACCTTTTTTTTCCATTCCCAATTTTTGCAGTAGTGTTATCTACCTAGTCTCATTTGTATTCAAAAACTCCAACTAGATTACTAAGGACGGCCTATTTTCTTTCTGAAGCTGCGCTGTAAAGGGTGAAAGTTAGTCATTCAACACCATTGCCTTTCACCAGAGCGCTGAGAATTCATAAAGAAATTAGTTTATCTCAAATTAATCCTTCTCTTTAGCATTAAGCCTGATAGCTTCCTTCATCCAAGAAATTATTTGTTTTTTATTGATATCTTTTTCCGAATGTATTTTGAGGTGGCGCATGCCTTTTCCTGTCCCTTCTAGTCAGCGTTTTGGGTCAGGTAACAACGCACCCTTAAAAAAAAGCCAGATTAATATAGGATATTGTCTCAAAACTGTAGACGGAAGCGATGTTGTTTTCACTGTATACAAAGGTAAGGTTACCCCATTTTATTCTCTCTACGATCTTAGGATGTACTTCTAATACGATATCCCTGAGACGCAGAGCGTGCGCTCTCTTTTGGCCTGGAAGCGCCGCAAAGCAACACTCAATGACCGATTCCATGACTGGCAGTTCGATTAATAAGGCTAAATCCTATATTATTTAGATCAAGTCAGAGATATTTATCAACTATACCTACATTAGAGAGAAACACGTTCTGAGAGAAACAAACATTGAGCAACATTGGGCGGAGGAAATTCAAGATTTAGAACGTGACGAACGGTAGCCAAACGCAGATCAAAGCTCATTGTGAATCATTTTGAGGGCTTTTGATACCTTATCCCTATAATCGAGGGTTATTTACCTATGCAATACAAACACAGACCTTCTTCGGCGTCTATCAATAAGATTGAATATTGGCGACCTTGGCTTAATATAATTATAATAGTAACTATAAGTTTTATAGTCTGTTTTGCACAACACAGTGTATGAGGTTAATTGATAAGCAACTAAATGTTCCGGAAAAGATATTAAAAATGAAGGATTTTAATGATGCTTTTGAATTAGTGAAGTTAGCAGTTAACAGTAAATTCAATATGCACAGAGCCGGATTGAGCCTCATTCTCCAAGGCTTGCCTAGTAGAATCGGAGCATATCATATCCTAGGTTCTAACGTAATTGTCGTAAATAGAACCATTCTAAACATAATCCAACAGCACAAGTCTATCGAGGAATATAATTCATATCTCTTTATGGTACTGGTACATGAGTATCTTCATAGCTTTGGGATCATGGACGAATTAGGAGTTAGGCAAATGACATACGATCTATGTTGTTCATTTCTTGGCATAGACCATCCTGCCTCAATAATGGCGAAGGGAGATCCTTCAACTTTGTTCCCGGAGCTTAATTTGCTCAGGGGGGAAAGGTTTGATAAGCACTTTGAGGTCATAAAGAATTTTGATAAAACGACTCAGTCTTATATACAGTAATAAGGTTGCTGAATCATTATTATCGGATATTGAAGAACTGACGAAAAACCGACCTAGTGAAACCAAAAAATGAACTAAATGACGATGAAAACTTTATGATTACAAAAAAAGAAAATAGGTATTCCTTTGATAAATTACCTTTTTGAATGACCTTCTTATTCGTTCGTTTGTTACATTTCACCCATGCCGCCCATTCCTCCAGGTGGCATGCCGCCCCCTCCTGGTGGTCCACCAGACTTCCCAGAGGCTATTACATCGTCTATCCTGAGGATCATTGATGCAACTTCTGTTGCGGATTTGATGATTTGTTCTTTAACGACAAGTGGCTCGAATATTTCCAATTTGGATATATCGGCAATTTTGCCATTCCTTACGTCAATTCCAGTCCATTTCGAACCCTTACTCTGCTTTGACCTTAAATCTGTGATGGTATCAATTGGATCCATGCCTGCGTTTTCTGCTAAAGTCAATGGAATCACCTCTAAAGATTCAGCAAACTTTTCTGCAGCTAACTGCTCCCGACCGGATAGTGTGCTTACCCATTCTCTTAGTTTTGCTGCTGCATACGCTTCTGGAGCACCCCCGCCTGCAACTATGACCGGTCTCTCGAGTACGTCTTTTGTAACCATCAAAGCGTCATGGACTGATCGCTCTGCTTCGTCGACAACTCTTTGAGATCCACCTCGAATCAGTATAGTTACTGCCTTGGGGTGTTTGGCGCCTTCTACAAACACCCATTTGTCCGTTTCAATCTTTCGCTCTTCCACGAGATCGGCAGAACCTAGGTCTTTAGCTGTAAGGTCATCAAGGTTGCTCACCACTCGTGCGCCAGTTGCTTTTGCCAATTTCGCCATATCACTCTCTTTGACCCTGCGAACCGTTAAAACTTCAGCCTTCGCAAGGTAGTGCTGAGCTATATCATCTAAACCCTTTTGGCATATAACAACATTCGCACCTGTCGCTGTTATCTTGTTAACCATATTCTTTAGCATTTTATTCTCTTCTTCTAGGAACAAATTCATCTGGTCTGGGGAGCTGATGTTTATCTTGGCATCGAACTCTGTTTTTTCAATCTCGAGAGCAGAGTTAAGAAGAGCAATTTTTGCTTTTTCAACCTTCTTTGGCATCCCTCCGTGTACGACTTCTTTGTCAAGAACAATTCCCTTGATCAATTTAGTGTCATGCAGAGAACCACCAGCCTTTTTCTCCACTTTAATATCATCAATATCTACCTTGGATAAGGAATCACTTTTTTCAGAAACCTGAAGGCAGGCACTAACTACTAACTCTGCTATCTGGTCTGATTCCCTCGAGACCAGTTTTGTCTGCATAGAAGTCCTTGCTACTTTAATCAAATCTTCTTTGTCATTTTCTCTAATCTTCTGTCCCATGCTGTTGAGAATTTCAATTGCTTTTATAGCACTCTTTCTGTAGCCGTCAACAATGATCGTAGGATGAACATCCTTCCCGATAAGCTCCTCTGCCTTCTCTATCAGGGCACCTGCTAGTATTACCACAGAGGATGTGCCATCACCTACTTCGTTATCAGTTGCCTTGCTGATCTCGACCATCATCTTGGCCGCAGGGTGTTGAACATCGATTTCTTTCAAAATCGTTGCGCCATCATTTGTGATTGTTACGTCTCCTAGAGTGTCAACCAGCATCTTGTCCATGCCTCTAGGACCAAGACTCGTCCTTATTACTTCAGCAATCAATTTTGCGGCAGTAATATTATTTTTCTGAGCATCTCTGCCTTTTGTCTGAGTTGCGCCTTCCTTCAATATTAATACTGGCATTCCGCCAGCTGATCCTTGTTGAATTGTAGCCATATTCATATTCCTCTTTAAAATTTATAAATTATATGGCAGAGTTTGGGATATTTTAAACTTACTGCAAATTTATCGTTGCTGCCCCTATCGGTACTCAAATGAGGGGCCACAACAGATAATTAAGTTAGAAAAGTATTCAAAATGTTAGGGCCTACAAAACTTTTGAGGCAGATAATCAAAAAGGAATTGGCAGGAATAATTACTTGAAATGTTCGTCATATTTTCCTGCTGAAACTTCAGAGTAAATATCTTTTGCAGATTTACCTTCAATTGTCATTCCAATGCTTTGACAAGATCCGATTACCTCCTTTACCGCACCCTGTATGTCATTAGCGTAGGAGCTATCAATTTTCATTTTGGCGATTTTAATCGCAGTCTCCATAGTTATATCTCCAACATAGTTTGTGCCTGCCGTCCCGGAGCCTTTAGTTACACCGGACTCTTTGATTATCAGCGCAGCTGTGGGTGGAACTCCTACTTCAACAGTGAATTGCTTTGTTGTAGTATCGACTTCTACTTTTACAGGAACCTTCATTCCAGGGAAATCCTTGGTTTTTTCATTGATGGTATTTACTACTTGTAATATGTTTACTCCTATAGGACCGAGCGCCGGTCCCAGCGGAGGCCCAGCACTTGCCTCTCCACCATTAACTAAAGCAGAAACGGTTTTTTTATCGCCCATGCTTCAAAACACAGTTGAGCTGAAATATAAACGTCTTTTACAGTCACGATAGCATATATATAAACGGTGAACTTTCTGGGAGCCTAATTTTTCATGACGCGTATAAGAGAGTTTTGGACAAGGCTGAACCCAAGCACTAGACACATTCGCCATGTTCATCTTCGTGGCGATCACAGCCATCTTTCTGTATATATCCATTATTCAGCTCGTTGGTAGTACAGTATTCTCTTCGCGCTAAAAAGTCAGGCCGCGAGAACACAAAAAAAAATGTACAAAATTAGTGCGATACCTTTTTCAGATAATTTGCATCTACTGTTACGGGAATCTGGTATGGAGAATCAAGTAACACGACTGTCGCTTCTTGCTTTTCGTAATCGACTCTAGTTATTTTCGCTTTCATAGCCTTGAACGGCCCACCGATAATTTCTACTGTATCATCGACATTCAGATCTGATACGACGGGTTTTTTCACGAGATAGCCTTCGATGTCCTTGAAGGGTAATTCTCCACGGATCTGGCCTCTCACATGACGGACACCTGCCAATGCCTCATAGGCTATGTTTGAATCAGGAGACTCCACGATAATATATCCTTTAAAATTTTCCAGTATAAGAATTGAATGAATTCCAATCTTTTTCGCGTTAATTCTATTTTGTATAATGTTTGCCACTATGTTTTCCTGACCGCCTGTTATTCGGATAGCGAAAAATTTTGAGTCTAAACCTGGTCTTGTTGCCGGTTCCTGAGTAGGTGTATCTAATGTATCAGATGGTGTATCTGATGTATCAGATGGCTTCTTAGGGGATTCATTATCATCAAAAATATCATCAATTTCTTCAATATCTCCTTCATTCTCTTTAACGCTCATTATTTTTCAATTCAATATATAACGGGTGTCGGATTTTATAAATTTACTTCGCTGGACAAGATTGAATATTATAATCGATACTTGTAACCATAAGATGATAATTGACTTCCACAGACGCAGACTTTGACGTGCTGATACTAGGAGTACAGTGAATGGTGAGGTTAGAGACGTACTCAATCGAGCGGTACTAGCCAATCAATAAGCGCGTCAAGCTCTTCACAATCCAATGTTATCCTTATTGGACCAAGTGGCGATTCCTGATCCTCCTCAATCACTACCACAATGCCAGTAGCAGCTGCCTGCTTGTTCAAAAGGAAGCTAGTGCTATCTGCAACTCGATTATTAAGCAACATACGTCTTAAGACGCCCATTGCGGATCTAGACCTAATCTGTTCATAAATTGTACGAAGTGATTCAATTTCGAGTGACCTACCAATAACCCTTCTTCCATATCGGAACTCTGGCGAACATTCAATCACATTCGCTATTGCGGCAATTACTCTCTCCGGCGATTCTGAGGCGTTAACTGCAGCCTCAACTTTTAATTCAACAGGGGTTGTGATCGGTGATTTTTTCATTACTGCCTTCCTTTATTATTCCGAATACCATCATCATTATAAAATTCTCCAACCCATTTTTGAACTATTCCAACAGCCTTTTCCTGCAATTCTTCAACTGTTAAATTATTGTTTGACAACATTTCATCGGACATTGCAATTGCTTCGCTTATACCTACAGCCAATTCACGTTTATCGCGTATGCCAAAATCATTTTCGTTCAACGGGGCATCGCCTCTAGCTCTCTTTTTTAGATGATCAAACCTGGTATTTGCAGATGCATGTATAGAGAGCAGCTTAACCAGGCCAATAGTTCGCAATATCTCGACTTCAGGAACGCTCCTGATGCCATCAATGACGATATTCTGATTGGCATCACTTCTAACCTCTCTTTTTTCGATTTCATTTAGTATCAACTGAGCGATTGCTCCTGGACCAATCTCCCTCCTCAATTTTAACATTAACTTACCTAAGTTAATATCAGTCGGCTCTATGTTCTTTCGTTTCGCTTCATCTCTTACTACATCACCCATTGCTATCACAGAGAATCCTTTTTTCTTTAGTGACTCGGCAACGGTAGATTTACCAGAACCAGGCATTCCAGTAAGACATACGATGAATTTTGTCTTTTTAATTTTTTTATCCGAAAAATCGGCGTTTCTGGTTCCAGTTTCCTTCTTTTGCATGCTATCTTTTTCTGCCATATTTACGACACCCCTGCCGTCTACTCAAGGAAGCTATTAAATTTTCGCCGTGGTATTGGCAGAGTGAAATGTATATCTAGTTATTCTGGCTACTGCCAGTTATTCCAAAATAATATAAAAGTATATGGAAGATACTTTGGGTAATTTGAACAACATGCGGGCTTTTATTGCAGTCGATGTATCAAACACTCTCGCTATCGAAAAGCTTCAGCACGAATTGGTAGCTGACGGCGGATGGACACCAGGACAAATCAGACCCGTAAAAAACCAGAATCTTCACTTTACCCTTATCTTCCTAGGAAACATACGCCTAGAAATCATCGAAGAAATTAAGATCAAAATATCAGAAATACAATTCGAGCCAATAAAAATAATGTTCACTGGGATCGGTGGATTCCCGCACCCTAACTTTGCTAGGGTTGTCTGGGTCGGAGTAGACGAAAACGGGAACCAAAGGCTTGTTAGTCTTGCAGAACAGGTAGTCATAAAATTATCAGAGATAGGTTTCACGCCGGACAAACCGTTTACGCCCCACCTTACAGTATTTCGCGTAAAAGGAGGAAGTTTGAAGATCCGAAAAGAGATATTGGATAAGTACGGGAAGAAAGATTACACTTCGGATATTATTGACAAAGTTCATCTAAAACGAAGCGATCTTACTCCTTCAGGACCGATATATACAAATATCTTTACGGTGCATGCCAGATGAAAAGTATTAGCAATATTATTTCACAGGCGCTAAAGCAAAGTCAGCCCTCAGCTGAAGATGTGGAAAAGCTAACGGAGATCGCAATTGAAACAAAGAGCCTTGTGAGTCGTTACATTTCTCCCAAAGTAGTGGATGTTGTATTTGGAGGATCATTTGCGAAAGGAACATGGATAAAGGACGAAGTAGATATTGACATTTTCATCAAAATTGATAACTCGGTCAATGATAGAGAGTTTGGACAACTTGGCGAGCAAGTAGGGTTGCAGTCACTTAAGGGATACAATCCATATCTCCGCTATTCTGATCATCCATATGTTGAAGCAGTTATCAATGGAATTCGAGTCAACGTGGTTCCTTGTTACGATGTACTGAAGGGTAAATGGAAAAGCGCTGCGGACAGATCGCCTTTCCATACTGAGTATATAAAAAACAATTTAGATGACGAACAAAGGAACCAGGTAAGGCTGCTGAAGAAGTTTTTGAAATCCGTTGGTATATATGGAGCAGATATTGCTACAGGAGGGTTTAGTGGCTATGTCGCTGAAATTATGATTTTGAAATATGGCACGTTTGAGTCCGTATTGCATGCAATGTCAAATATAGGGGTAGAAAACAATGTGATTTCGATAGATAAGCCCGATGAACACAGTGTAAAGGATTTTGAAAGTCAGCTTATCATAATCGATCCTATTGATCATAAAAGAAATTTAGGCACGGCTATTTCGGCTGAGAGTGTTGGCAAGTTGGTACTCGCTGCCAGATCATTCTTGGCAAAGCCATCTTTTGATTTTTTCATCAAAAAAGAAAAAAAGTTCTCTGGAAATTATGAGGGACTTTATCCTAATTTAATTATAATCGAATTCAGTTATAAAAGGCGTAGTCCTGATGTCATCTGGGGACAACTTAAGAGAAGCCTTAATGCAATTTCCAAGCAACTAGAACTTGCGAATTTTAAAGTAATTCGAAGTATTTGCGTAACGGATCAACAAGAAACTGCTGTCTTAGTGTTCTTATTAGATTCCGTCACATTGTCTGCCTACACAGAAAAAATCGGCCCGAAGATATTTATGAGAAAGGAAACTGCCAATTTTATTTTAAAAAATCAGAAGAAATCGTTAATCACCTGGGTTGACAGCGAAATGAGGGTTTCAACTTTAATTCAAAGAGAGACTACAAATGCAAAGCATTTCTTGAAATTGCTGTTGACCAAGAAAATCGAAAGTACTGGTATCACTAAGGGATTAAAGGGAGACATCCAAAGGTTATTTCGTATATATTCGGGCGATGATCAAAAAATAAATGGACTCGCAAAGGAGGCAATTAGGGATCTTATCACATCGGATCAACGCATTTTGTAATAAAGTCGATCTAAATTGTCCTGAGCTTGGCCCTGTAATTTCGTATCCAAGACAAATCAACGACAGAGAATATGGCGGTCGTTTGAAAGAATTAGAAACTATGGGCGTTAATTCAATTTTACCGGTTGGAAGCACGAAAATTGGCAAATTTAGTATTCTAGGAAAGGGCAGCGTGGGTCTCGTGGTGAAGGTCGAATCCAACGATAGAAAAACCTACGCTCTCAAAATCCGAAGAATCGATGCAAATCGCAGGTCCATGGAAAGAGAGGTCAAGCTGCATAAAATTGCAAATTCAGCCGGTGTTGGGCCTCACATTTACGCAAACTCCGAAAATTTTATTTTAATGGAGTTTATAGATGGTTACAACATAATAGGTTGGCTGGACCACCAAAATATTAGCGCTGATCAAGTTCGCAAGGTGGTAATAAGTACGCTGGAGCAATGTTATATCTTAGATAGGGTGAATCTTGACCATGGAGAATTAAGCTGCTTAGACCATCATGTGCTGGTTTCGGAGAGTGTTAACGCTCACATCATAGACTTTGAGACTTCCAGCATCGACAGAAAGACACACAATGTAACGGCGGCTGCCCATTCCTTGTTACTAAACGGCACGGTTTCAAGACGGGTCAATAACAACATACATTTTACTGAGCGAGAAAAAATTATTCAATTATTGAGGATGTATAAATGGAATCAATCTAGATCCAGTTTCGATAAAATATTACATGCGTTCGCTTAGGCAATATGCTAAGCTTATTGCTGATCTTTTAAAGTAGAGATACATCACTGTGGAAAGCGGACTGACACTTCATGATCAGGACTTAGTAACGACTTGGAACTTTACTTATTAATGACTATTCGCACGAAATCCAGATATTGGGCTCAGTAATTTAGAAGTAGATATACAATAATGGCCGAAGATACATCATCGACCGCTTCGAATACTATTCCGTTTCCTACCTTGACCATACTATATCTGCCTGCTGAGGCAGAGAACATTATAGAAGAAGTGAGTCAGAAGTATTGCAACATAACAGTTGAGGACTGCAATGGGTTCTTCCATGGCGGCGTAAAGAGACAATACAAGAAGATAACTATTTGGAGCCAAGGAATTGATAGCCTCTGGTTTAATGCAATAATTGCTAGAATTAAGGAACTAGCCAGTGTGGAGTTTGTTCCGATTGTATCTGGAGGGATAATGTATTCTGTCTGACCTACAGCTTGGAGTTATTATGCCGTTGATGGCCAAACTGTCTGTCCAATCTGTAGCTAAAGTTATTATTTCCACTAGAAATAACTCAGTGGTTTGATGTTCACTTTAGCGAGTTATTTTTGAAAAGACGAGTTTAAAATGGTAATCATTTCATGTCTTTCGATGTTATTTGCATCTGTATTGATGCAAGAATGAAATATATTATTCGACAGCGGCAGGGTGTTTCTGTCATAATTAGTAACGTAATTATTTCGGTATTGTTGCATTTGAAGAAA